>Ga0247610_10004093_pt1 | contig 15687 bp, 8 predicted proteins | sample 174DNAGHGhighgp2_FD_193483 | JGI IMG/M metagenome (GOLD analysis project Ga0247610, IMG submission 193483) | Sheep rumen microbial communities from Palmerston North, Manawatu-Wanganui, New Zealand - 1742 DNA GHGhigh gp2 | ecosystem: Host-associated > Mammals > Digestive system > Stomach > Rumen ... | reverse complement strand
CCTTCGGTGGGCGAGTTGCGCAAACTCTATGCGGCTTTGCCTTTGATTGAGTCATCGCTGAGCATTGCAGGTGGCAGTACGCTTACCGAAGACACCTATTGGAGCAGCACCGAGTATTCGGGCTCCGATGCGGCAACGGCCGTCTTTAGCATGGGCAACACGAACAAGACCAGCACGTGTCGCGTGAGGGCGATACGGCATTTCGCCGCTGCGGGACCGAACGCCATTACAACCAAGCCCAACAACCCTAGCTTTGGCTCGGTTAGCGGTTCGGGAGAATATGCTTACGGCCAGAGCGTGACAGTGACGGCGACGGCCGCTCCGGGCTATGTCTTCAATGTATGGACTGAAAACGGGATGATCGTTTCCTACGATGCCAGTTACCAGTTTTCCTTCACGAGAAGCCGCTCTTTGGTGGCCAACTTCGTGGCTCCTGGCAGTATCGGAAGCATTGTCACCAATGCAGATGGTACTCGTGGCGTACTATTCTACACCTATCCTTCTGGTGTCGGCGGTTTGATGGTAGCCTTGGAAGATGACTCGGAAGGTTGCGCATGGGGTCTTGAAGAGGATGTGGCCATTCTGGAGGACCAGTCGCCAAGTCAGGTTGTGGAACTGCTGAACGACATGATGGGAAGGAGCAATACTGGAAGGCTTCGCACTTGGTACGACTACAATCCAGTGTATGCCGCTAATCAGGTGGATCTTGCCCAAGGCTGGTACCTGCCTTCGTCGGGCCAGTTGCGTAAACTGTATGCTGCCTTGCCAATGATTGAGAGTGTCATCGTCAATGCCAACGGCACCCTCTTGACCGAAGATGCCTACTGGAGCAGCACGGAACAGTCGAACAGCAACGCTTGGAGTCCGTCGTTTGCCATGAGTTCGTCGAACAAGACCGGCAATTGTCGGGTGCGAGCCATCCATAGCGCGTCGATTCCGGCAACCATCGCTGCCAACGTGAACATTGAGGGCAGAGGCACGGTGACAGGTGCCGACGAGTACGACCAAGGACAGACCTGCACCTTGAGAGCGGTGGCCAATCCCGGTTATACCTTCATCAACTGGACTTCCAACCGAACAGTGGTATCCACCGAACCGGAATACACCTTCGTCGTGATAGGTGACCAGACTTACACGGCCAATTTCGAAGTCACCAGCTATGAGGTTGTCGCCACGACCTATCCGACCAACGGTGGAACAATCACAGGTGCTGGCACCTATTACGAGGGAACCGAATGCGCCCTCGTTGCCACGGCCAATTCGAACTATGCCTTTGTGAATTGGACTGAGAACGGTGTGCTGGTCTCAACCAATGCCAACTATACTTTCACTGTGACTAGCGACAGGAACTTGGTCGCGAATTTCACCTCTTTGGATTGTCTGACTTCGTTGAGCGATGACTTCGAAGATGGTATCATTGACGCCACTTTATGGACCTATCAAGGCGACAGGGTATATGAAGCCGATGGATTGATGAAGATTGAGCAGAACAAGACCGATGACAATGTCAGATTGACTTCACATACTTTATTGCCCACGTCTTCGGGTCAGATTATAATGGACAGAAGGTTCGTGGTGCACAAAGCATCCAACTACTTTAGTGGTGGGTTTGCCATTGACCTCAATGGTGCCAGCGATAACTCTGGCATCAGGGTCTCCTATTGGCATGAGAGCTATGTTGGAAAGTATGGAACCTATGTGGATGCCACAATTGACGGCGAGTCGACATCAATACGATTGTGTGATGCCGTCTTTGACACCTGGTTTAATGAAAAAGTGATTGTGGATATGGAAACAGGTACATTGAGCTATTTCCTCGACGATCAAGAGATTGCCACGGTAACCATAGTAGGTCTTGCCTCCAAGGATGTGTCGTATTTCACCGTCAGGTTCTGGCCTTATAGTTGGTTCACTGGCCATTACCAATACATGGATTACATCAATATCAATACGGGATTGGGTGTTGTCACTCAGACGATAGAGCTTGCTTCAGGTGTGAACTGGGTATCGTTCAACGTGGAGATTACGCTTGATGAGCTGAAGTCGGTGCTTCTGAGTGCGTTGGACAATGCCTCCGGCATCAAGATCACGTCTCAGAACAACGGCTACACCATCTGGAACGGTAGCTCGTGGAGAGGCACCTTGAACCCGTTCGATGTGGGCCAGATGTACGTTGTCGAGGTTCCCTCTACTTGTGTGATCACTCTGGAGGCCATGCCCATCGATCCCACCGCGCACCCGATTACCATCGAGAACGGCATCAACTGGATAGGCTTCCCACTTTCGGCGAACATGAGTCTCACCAACGCCTTCACAGGTTTTGCCGTGAACGGTGACAAAGTTATGTCGCTCACCGGCGACTCCACCAACTACAACCAAGGCTCATGGAGTGGCAGTTTGTCGAACTTGCAGCCCGGACAAGGCTACAAGTACAAAGTAACGACAACGGGCCAAAGAACGCTTGTCTTTCCCATGGGTACCACAAAGACAAAGCCTTTCATCCCGATGGGCAAGTAGCTCTTTGAAGAATGATTATATCACAAGCCGGCCTCAGCAGACATAGATCCCATGCCCTTGCCCACAAGGCCATCGCGGGGATGGCATGTCTGCTGAGGCCGGTTTTTCGTTTCTTTCGTGCATTTCGTTGTGCCAAAACAACTAGCGGCGTTGTCAATTAGTTCCCTTTTTGGTACGCACTTGCCATTAACAGAAAAACTTGTATCTTTGCACCCAAATTAAGACAGCAATGGAAAGAACAGGATTGACCTACAATACAGAAAAAGAGCAAATCGTCATCTCGGAATATGGCCGCTGCATCCAGGAAATGATCAAAAAACTGCCTGAAATTGAGGACCGCGAGCAACGCACTGAGGCAGCGCGCTACATCATCAGTGTGATGGCCCAGATGAACCCACAGGTGAAAGAATCGAACGACTGGGAACACAAGCTTTGGGATCACCTCTATATGATTTCGGGCTATGCGCTCGATCTAGACAGCCCCTTTGCCCCTCCCACGCCCACAACGCAGCAAAAAAAACCGCAGCATATCGGCTATCAGAATAACGAGATTAAATATGGTCACTATGGTCACTACATCGTCAAAATGATTGAAGCCGCAGCGCAGGTGGAAGACGAAGAGATGCGTGAAGCCCTCGCCCAATCGCTTGCCAACCAAATGAAACGCAACTATCTGGAATGGAACAAGAGCGTCGTCAGCGACCAAGTCATTCTCGACGACCTGAAAACCATCTCAGGCGGTCGCCTCGTGATTACGGAAGAAAGGCTAAACTCCACGGGCGAGATTCTTGGCAAGAGCCAGCCACAGCCCAAACCTCAGCAACAACAAGGCCAACCCAAGAAGAAGAAAAAGAAGGTGCCGAACCTGAAAGCCAACATGAACAACCCGAACAACCCAGCATACAAGAAACGGATGCAACAATTGGGAAAAATATAATTTGACACGAGACTTCGAGACGCGAGACATGAGACCATTGACTCGCGTCTCATAGTCCCGCGTCCCGAGTCAATATAAATATGGCCTCACTGAAGATAAAAGGCGGCTGCAAGCTGCAAGGAGAAATCATCCCACAAGGCGCTAAGAACGAAGCCATGCAGATTCTTTGTGCCTGTCTGCTCACCGACGAGAAAGTCACCATCCACAACCTGCCCGACATCTTGGACATCAACAACCTGATTGCCCTGTTGGAAGGTATGGGAGTCATGGTGGAACGCCCTACGCGCCACGACATAACGCTTCAAGCCAAAGACATCGACTTCAGTTATTTTGAGACCGAATCCTATCAACAAACCGCCTCGAAACTACGTGGCAGCGTGATGATGACCGGCCCGATGCTGGCCCGTTTCGGCAAAGCCTATATGCCCAAGCCCGGTGGCGACAAGATCGGCCGCCGCCGATTGGACACCCACGTCATCGGCCTCCAAAAACTTGGTGCCATCTTCGACTTCGACACCTATCGAGTAGAGGTGCAAAAAGGCGGACTGAAAGGCTGCTACATGCTACTTGACGAGGCTTCAGTGACAGGCACGGCCAACATTGTCATGGCCGCCGTGATGGCCGAAGGCGAAACCACGATTTTCAATGCTGCCTGCGAGCCCTATCTCGTGCAGCTTTGCAACATGCTCAAAAGCATGGGTGCCAATATTGACGGCATTGGTTCCAATTTACTGACCATCAAAGGTGTAAGCCATTTACACGGGACAGAACACACCTTGCTCGCTGACATGATTGAAGTGGGTAGTTTTATAGGAATGGCTGCTATGACGGGCAGTGAAATCACCATCAAGAATGCTGGTATCAAGCAACTTGGCATCATCCCTGACGTATTCCGCAAACTCGGCATCCAAATGGATTATCGTGGCGACGACATCCATATCCCCGCACAAGAGCATTACGAGGTGCAAACCTTCATGGACGGCAGCATCCTCACCGTGGCAGACGCGCCATGGCCAGGCTTCACGCCCGACTTGATCAGTATCGTGCTCGTGGTGGCCACGCAAGCCAAAGGCACCGTGCTCATCCACCAGAAAATGTTTGAGAGCCGCCTGTTCTTCGTAGACAAACTCATCGACATGGGTGCGCAAATCATCCTTTGCGACCCACACCGAGCCAATGTCATCGGCCTCGACCACGCCCACAACCTACGAGGCATTCGCATGGCCTCGCCCGACATCCGCGCCGGCGTCGCCCTGCTCATCGCCGCCCTCTCCGCTGAAGGCGACAGCATCATCGACAACAGCGACCAAATCGAAAGAGGGTATCAGTATATTGACAAGCGTGTCAACGACCTCAGCCTTAATGGTCCCATCATCGAAAGAATCTAAGTCAGACCATTTTACCTATCCCTGCCATTTTGTCAATCCAGCAGCTTTGGCAAAGGATTTGATATGCTTGTGGCCGAAATCAGAAAAAATAGTAAAAACAAATATATCATGTCAGAAAAACAAAATGTTAACAATCAAGACGCTACCACCAATGGTAGCGTCAATCCCGACGTGGAAGTAGGTCAAGAGCCCGTAAATGAAGAAACAAAACAAGAGTCTCCCACCGAATCTGAAGAGACTAAGGGTGACAATGTTTCCGAAAAAAGATTGAAACGGTTCAAGTTACGTCATGCCCACGAGAAGGCCATGGAAGAAGCAAAAGCCAAAGTGGCCGAGATAACCGACAAATACCTACGCCTGCAGGCCGAATTCGACAACTTCCGCAAGCGCACAGCCAAGGAAAAGCTTGACCTGACCGCCACGGCTTCAGAAAATGTCATCAAAGACATCCTGCCCGTACTCGACGACTTCGAGCGCGCCCTTCAAAACATGGAAAAGAACGGCAACGAAGCCGATATGCAAGGTGTCACCTTGATTTTCAACAAGTTGAAAGACACCTTAAAGAAAAAAGGCTTAGAGGAAATCGTGGCCATGGATGCCGATTTCAACACCGACGAACACGAAGCCCTCACCCTCATCCCTGCCCCTGACGAAAGCAAGAAAGGCAAAGTATTGGATGTCATCCAAAAGGGATACAAACTGAACGGGAAAGTGATTCGCTTCGCACGAGTTGTCGTCGGGAATTGATTTTTGGTATCGCTTCGCGAGAAATATGTCCAAAATCTGAATAAAAATCATTCAAAATCAGATTTTTGAAAGATTTTGAAACAATTTTGTAAGATTTCTTGCCGTAGGCAATCCAATAAAAGAAAAAAGGAGAGAAAAATATGGCAGAAAAACAAAAAAGAGATTACTACGAGGTGTTGGGGGTCAACAAGAACTCCACTCCTGACGAAATAAAGAGTGCCTACCGTAAGGCCGCCTTGAAATGGCACCCTGACAAATGGGTGAACGGCACCGACGAAGAGAAAAAGACCGCCGAGGAGAACTTCAAGGAAGCCTCGGAGGCCTACTCCGTTTTGAGCGATCCCAACAAGAAGGCTCGCTACGACAAATATGGCTTCACCGGCATGGACGGCAGCTCGGCCAGTGGCGGTGGCGGCTTCAGCGGCTTCGGCGACTTCGACCTCAACGACATCCTAAACAGTGTTTTCGGTCGCGGCTTCGACTTTGGAGGCTTTGGTGGCGGATTCGGTGGTTTTGGAGGCGGAGGCCGTGGCGGCACCGTCAAGCAACGCGGGTCGAACATCCGCGTGAAAGTGAAACTCACCCTGCCCGAAATCGCTCACGGTGTGAAGAAGAAAATCAAGGTGAGCAAATTTGTGGCCTGCACACATTGCCACGGCAGCGGCTCAGAGGATGGTTCCACCGAGACCTGCCCCACTTGCCACGGTCGCGGCCAAGTGATGCAAACGATCAACTCGTTCTTCGGCCAGATGCAGACTGCCTCGGTGTGCCCGACGTGCGGCGGACAGGGCACCGTCATCAAGAAGAAATGCAGACACTGTGGCGGTGACGGCGTGATGAAAGGCGATGAAGTCATCGACATCGAAATCCCCGCCGGCGTGGGTGAAGGTATGCAGCTCACCATGCGCGGCAAAGGCAACGCCGGACCTCACAATGGCATCAACGGCGACCTGCTCGTCCTCATCGAAGAAGAAGCCCACCCCGACTTCGAACGCGACGAAAACAACTTGATTTACAACTTGTTCATCACCATCCCTGAAGCCATCATGGGTACACAAGCCGAAGTACCTACCATCGACGGCAAGGTGAGAGTGAAGATTGAACCCGGAACCCAAAGCGGCAAAGTGCTGCGACTGAGAGGCAAAGGCCTGCCCATCCTCAATGGCTACGGCAGCGGCGACATGCTCGTCAACGTCAACGTGTGGGTGCCGAAGAGAATCAACAAGAAAGAAGAGGAACTCCTGCAACAACTGGCACAGTCAGAGAACTTCAAGCCCAACCCAACAGCAGAAGAGAAGAGTTTTTTCAGTAAGATTAAGGATTACTTTAATTAAAATGCGGAATTAGGAATGAGGAATGCGGAATAAGGGCAAAGCCCAGCGTCGCTTTGCGACATTCCGCATTCCACATTCCGCATTCATAATTACCAATATGGCAAAAATAACCGTCAACGAGGTCACTAAAAAATACGCCGACCACATCGCCTTAGACCGTATGTGCATTGACATTCACGAGCAGTGCATATACGGTCTTTTGGGTCCCAATGGCGCTGGCAAGACCACCCTCATCCGCATCCTCAACCAAATCACCGCCCCCGACTCAGGCGAAGTGCGCATCAACGGCGAGCCGCTGAGCCAGAAACACATCGCCAGCATCGGCTACCTGCCCGAGGAACGCGGACTGTACAAGAAGATGAAAGTCGGCGAGCAAGCCATCTACCTGGCCGAACTCAAGGGCATCAAGAAAGCCGAAGCGCAAAAAAGGCTCAAGGTTTGGTTCGAAAAGTTCGAAATCGGTGGCTGGTGGGACAAAAAAGTCGAAGAGCTTTCGAAAGGTATGCAGCAAAAGGTGCAGTTCATCACCACCGTCATCCACGAGCCTGAAATCCTCATCTTCGACGAGCCTTTCAGCGGCTTCGACCCTATCAATGCCAACTTGCTGAAAGAATCCATCCTCGAACTGCGCGACAAAGGGGCCACTATTCTCCTCTCGACACACAACATGGCTTCGGTCGAAGAACTCTGCGATAGCATCACCCTCATCAACCGTGGCAAGAGCATCCTGCAAGGGCGCGTCAGCGACATCAAGCGGCAGCACGACAGCCACCAGCGCGAAGTGGTGGTACGCTGCAACAACTTCAACCGACTGATGGCCGTGACCGACACCTATAATAATATAAAGGTGGAGGCCACCGACCAACCCGACGAGACCAGACTCACCCTGTTTACCGAATCGCCCAATGAACTGATTGCGCAACTCATCGGCATCGGGCAAATCGTCTCCTACAAAGAAATGCTACCCTCAATGAACGACATCTTCATCAGCGAAGTGCAATCCCAAAACCAAGCCTCATGAACAAGATTGGACTCATCATCAAGCGCGAATACCTGACGCGTGTACGAAAGCGCAGTTTCATCATCATGACCATCCTCGGCCCGCTGTTGATGGCGGCCATCTATATCATCCCCATCATACTGGCCCTCAACTCAAGTTCGGGCAGCCAAAACATCCGCGTTGCCGTCGTCGACGAGAGCCATTGGTTTGAGGACAGCTTCAAAAACAACGAGCATCGCACTTTCGTCACCATGCCCGGCAACCCCATCGACTCGGTCAAGGAAATGGTGAAAAACGGCATATTCGACATGGCACTCTATGTGCCCCCCACCCAACTCAACATACCCTCGAACGGCGTGCTTTATAGCATACACCAAGTGCCAATGGAAATGGAGACCTACATCAACAGTGTCATGCAAAAGGAAATCGAGGACCAAAAGCTGATGGCCAAAGGTGTAGACCCCGAAATCGTCAGTGCAGTCAAGACCAACGTCAACCTGCAAGTGATGCGTATGGACGAAAAAGGCAACGAAAAAGAGACCTTCACGCAAGTGCAATTCACCCTCGGCATCATTCTGGCTATGCTCATCTACTTTTTCATCATCTTCTTTGGCGGACAAGTGATGCAAGGCGTGGCCGAAGAAAAAACCAACCGCATCATCGAGGTCATCATCAGTTCGGTAAAGCCCTTCCAATTGATGATGGGCAAGATCATCGGCGTTTCGTTGGTGGCCCTCACCCAGTTCGTGATGTGGATTTTGCTGACTGGCGCACTTTATTTGGGGTTCTCGGCCTACATCGGCCTCAGCCATCCCGACATACTTTCACAAGGCACCGTAATGAGCCAAGAAATCACCACCAACAATGTCATGAGCAACGAAAGCGTGCAAAACATCGTGCAAATCGCCCAATCCATCGACTTTGGCATCATCATTGTCAGCTTCCTGATTTTCTTCATCTTAGGTTATTTGCTCTATGCCACGCTCTATGCTGCCATCGGATCATTGGTCGACAACAACACCGACTCGCAACAATTCACATTACCCATCACCGTACCTCTGATTATCGCCATCATTTCGTCATTCTATATCGTCAATAACCCTGACGGTCCGCTATCTATCTGGCTTTCAATGATTCCGTTCACATCACCCATCTCGATGATGGTCAGGATACCCTTTGGCGTTCCCATTTGGCAAATCGTAGTATCAATACTCATCTTGGCCGCCACCTTCGTTTTAATGACCTGGATAGCCGCCAAAATCTACCGAACAGGCATTTTGATGTACGGAAAAAAACTTTCTTACAAGGAAATTTTCAAGTGGTTGAAATATAAATAGAAATATTTCTTACCTTTGCAGGCTCAAAATAGAGTAAAAAAGACACGTTCCGAAATTTAATAAATTAAAAGTCAAATAATTAAATTAGTTTTACAATGCAAAACAAAGGAGCAATTAGGACGTTAGCCATCATCTTTGCGCTGATTTTCCTCTATCAGCTGTCGTTCACTTTGGTGACGAAGCGTGTCGAGAAGAAAGCCGCGAAGTTTGCTGAGGCAGAGGCTACGAAACTTGCAAATGGTGACGAGTCACAGATGAATCTCATCAGAAACGAAAGAGAAACCTATTATCTTGACTCAGTCAGCAACGTGAATGTGTACAACCTTTTGGTGAAGAAGTACACCTACCGCGATGCAAAAGAAAGAGAAATCAACTTGGGTCTGGACTTGAAGGGCGGTATGAACGTCACCCTTGAAGTGTCGGTGAAAGACATCGTCAACGCTTTGGCGGGTGCCAACTCGCCCAACCCGACGTTCCAACAAGCCATGAAACTTGCCACCGAACGTCAGGAGAAGAGTGAAGGCGACTTCGTCACCCTGTTTGGCGAGTCCATTCAGGAAATCGACCCCAACTTCTCGCTTGCCTCCATCTTCCTTTACGAATTCAAGGACAAAGGTATCACCGTCAACTCGAACAACAGCGACGTGCTGAAAGTGTTGAAGAGCGAAAGTGAAGATGCCATCAACCGTTCCTATCAAATCCTGCGCACCCGTATCGACCGTTTCGGCGTTGCCCAGCCCAACATCCAAAAGATGGAAGGCTCAGGCCGCATCCTCGTCGAACTGCCGGGCATCAAAGACCCGAAGCGTGTGCGTAAGCTCCTCCAAGGCACGGCTCAGTTGGAATTCTGGGAGACCTACAACTTCTCGGAGCTGGCCCATTATTTCGACCAAGCCAATGCCGAATTAGCCAAGACGAGAAAAGCTCAGAAGGCTTTGGCCAACGGCGAAACCGAGACTCCTGCCGAGACGACAGAACAAGCCGTCGACAGCACTATGGTTGCTGACAGCACTAAGGTAGCCGACAGCACCGAAGTCAGCCTGGCCGAACAACTTGAAGGCAACAAAGAGAAAGAGGACCTCTCTGAGGAAGAAGCACTGACCCAATACCAAGAGAGCAACCCGCTGTATGCCTACATGCAGCCTTCTTTCTATCAGAATGAAGCTGGTCAGGTTGTGGCTGGTGAGACCGCCCGCGTGGGTATTGCCCAAGTGAAGGACACCGCTACCATCAACAGAATGCTTGCTGAAGTCATTGGCAAGAACATCTTCCCGCGCAACCTCAAGTTCGCCTGGACCGTGAAGCCTGAAATCACCCAAGGCGAGATGGAGTTCCTCGAACTCGTCGCCCTGAAGGCCTCGCGCGACAACAAGTGCGCCCTCGGTGGTGAAGTGATTACCGATGCCCGTCAAGACTTCGGTCAGAACAACCAAGTTGAAGTCACCATCCAAATGAACTCGGAAGGTGCCAAGGCTTGGCAACGCCTCACCGGCGAGAACATCGGCAAACAAGTGGCCATCGTCCTTGATGACTATGTTTACTCCTTCCCTGTTGTCAACCAAGAAATCTCTGGCGGTCGCTCGCAGATTTCGGGTGGCGGCATGACCATCGAAGAAGCCCAAGACTTGGCCAACATCCTGAAGGCCGGTAAGCTTCCCGCCCCCGCAAGAATCCTTGAGGAACAAGTGGTTGGTCCTTCACTCGGTAAGGAAGCCGTGCAAAAGGGTATGTGGTCCATGGTGATCGCCTTCTTGCTCGTGCTGGTCTACATGGTGTTCTTCTACAACAAGTCGGGCTTTGTGGCCGATATCGCCTTGTTGGTCAATGTGTTCTTCCTGTTTGGTGTGCTGGCTTGCCTCGGCTCAGTGCTGACCTTGCCTGGTATCGCAGGTATCGTACTTACATTAGGTATGGCCGTCGACTCGAACGTGATTATCTTCGAGCGTATCAAGGAAGAAGTGAAAGCCGGTAAGGGCATCAAGCTCGCCATCGAAGACGGTTACAAGAACGCTTACTCCGCCATCATCGACGGTAACGTCACCACCTTAATCACTGGTATCATCCTGATTATCTTGGGTACGGGTCCTGTCCACAGCTTCGCTGTCACCCTCTGCATCGGTATCCTCACTTCTTTGGCCACGTCCATCTTCATCAGCCGTTTGATTTTCGAACGCATGCTGGCCAAAGACAGAGAAATCTCCTTCTCCACTGCATGGACACGCAACTTCCTGCAGGACAAACACTACGATTTCATCGGTTTCCGCAAGACCTCGTTCATCATCTGCATCTGCTTCCTCGTGATCAGCTTGGGTTCGCTTGCCATCCGTGGCTTGAACCTCGGCATCGATTTCAAGGGTGGTCGCAACTACGTCGTCCAATTCGACAATCCGAACATGAAGGTTGAAACCGTCCGTGAGGCTTTGGCCGAATCGGCCGTCAACATCGACAAGAACGCCATCCACAGTGCCCTTGAAATGAGAGACGACCAAGAGGTTGAAAATTGGTCGACGCCTGAAGTGAAGACCTACGGTACCAATGGTCAGGTGAAGATCACGACCAAATTCTTGATCAAGAACGACAGCCCTGCCGTCGACAGCGTCATCCAAGTCATCCTTTACGACCACTTGAAAGGTCTTTACGCCAATGGCCTGACCATGGACCAATTCTCGTCGGAAGACGAAACCGTGGGCATCCTGAGCACCCAGAAGGTGGGCGCCACCATCGCCAGCGACGTTACCCGCAAGTCCATCATCGCCATCATCGTGGCTTTGGCCTTGATGTTCGTCTACATCGCCATCCGATTCAAGAAATGGCAATATGGTGTGGCCTCCATTATGGCTCTGGCACAAGACACCATCATTGTGTTGGGTATGTACTCGTTGTTCTACAATGTGTTGCCCTTCACCATGGAGGTTGACCAGAGCTTCATTGCCGCTGTGCTGACCGTCATCGGTTACTCCATCAACGCCACCGTGGTTATCTTCGACCGTATCCGTGAAAATGTCGGTTTGCACGCGAAGAGCGCATGGAAGACCAACATGAACAGCGCCGTCAACAGCACCTTGACCCGTTCGTTCAACACCTCGGGTTCGACCTTGGTTGTGTTGCTCGCCATCTTCATCTTCGGCGGCGACACCATCCGCGGCTTCATCTTCGCCCTGTTGGTCGGTGTGTTGGCCGGTACGTTCTCGTCAGTATTCCTCTCCTCGCCTTTCGCCTACGTCCTGATGAAGGGCAGCAAGAAAGACGCCGAAATCGAGGAAGCTGAAAGCAAAAAGAAGAAATAATCATTCATAACCTTCTAAACTGCTTGCAAAGAATCCCGCTGGAAACGGCGGGATTTTTTTGTTCTCAAATCTCGTTCCGTTTCACGGAATTGTTGTACCTTTGTCCGACAATAAAAACGCTGTTGTTGCGTTTTGCAAAAAGAGAATTTATGTCCATGAAAAGATACATCCTTATCATCCTGTCGGCGTTGTTCATCTTCATGAGCACCGACGCTTTCGCACAAAGAAGAAACCCGGCCAAGAATGCCGACCTCGCCTTTGGCCGCAAACAATACATCGAGGCCGCCGACCGCTATAAGAAAGCCTACCGAAAAGTGCGCCGTAACAAAAAAGACGAGCGCAACCGCATCAGCTTCCAAATGGGTGAGTGTTACCGACTTATCGGCCTCACCAAGCGTGCCGAACCATACTACAAACGCCTGCTGAAGACGGAATATCCCAACACCCATCCCGAAGTGTATCTCTATCTGGCCGAGACCTACAAGATGAACGAAAAGTTCAAGGACGCCATCGAGATGTATGAAATCTATTCGCAAAAAGTGCCTGACGACCCACGCGGACCGGCAGGCATCGAAACCACGGCGCTCATCCAGGAATGGAAGGAAAACCCGTCGAAATACCAGCTCACCGAACTGAAAAAAGTGAACTCGTCGAAAGACTCAGACTATTGCGCCACATGGCTCAACAACAACTACAACGAAATCATCTTCACCTCAACGCGCGATGCCGCCACGGGCAAGGAAAAAGACGGCATCACGGGACAGGAATTTGCCGACTTCTTCACCTCGAAGCAAGACCGCAAAGGCGATTGGAGCACCCCTACCCTTGCCGACGAAAGCGAAAGCGTCAACACTACTGCCAGCGAGGGCGCGCCTTTCATGAACTCGAAATACACCAAGATGTACTTCACACGCTGCAACAACGGTGCCCATAAGAAAAATGGCTGCCAAATCATGGTGGCGGGCAAGAGCGGCGGCGCTTTCTCAGAACCTCGCGTCGTTGAAATTGCTGGTGTCGACACCTTGGACATCGTGGGTCACCCCACCCTCACGAGCGACGAGCTGATCATGTACTTCGCCGCTGAGCGCAAAGGCGGCTTTGGCGGCAACGACATCTGGGTGGCCATGCGAGAAAACGCCACCGAGGCTTTCAAGCATCCCTTTAACCTTGGTGAACGCATCAACACGCCTGGTAACGAGGTGTTTCCGTTCCTGAGATACGACACCGTCCTCTACTTCGCCTCCGATGGCCATGGCGGCATGGGCGGCTTGGACATCTTCGTCAGCTCGATGGACACCGCCGGACAATGGGGCGAGCCACGCAACCTGAAATATCCCATCAACTCGACTGGCGACGACTTCGGCATCATGTTCCACCCCACCGAAGAACGCGGCTTCATCTCATCGAGCCGAGGCAACAGTCGTGGCGTCGACAACATCTATTATTTTGAGGAGCCACCCATCCTGTTCACCTTCTCGGGAACGGTCAAAGATGCCAAAACGAAACAATTTGTCAGCAATGCAACAGTAAGAATGGTCGGCAGCGACGGCTCCAACCTCTCGACACGCACCAACGAGAAAGGCTATTTCAACTTCAGCGACAGCCAAATCAACAAAAACACGACCTACGACATCACTATCGACAAGGATAACTATTTCACCCTCAGCGCACAAGAAACCACCATCGGACTCGAGTTCAGCAAGGACTTCGAGAAAGAATATGACATCGAGCCTATCCCGCAGGAGCCTATCATGCTGCCCGACATCCTTTACGATTTGGGCAAATGGGACCTCAAACCACAATTCGAAGACTCACTGCAAGGCCTGATTGAGACGCTGCAAATCAACCCGACCATCACCATCGAGTTGGCCTCGCACACCGATGCCCGCGACACCGACGAGCACAACGACATCCTGTCGCAAAAACGTGCGCAAAGCGTTGTCGACTACCTGATTATCAGAGGTATCGACCCGTTGCGACTGACCGCCAAGGGCTATGGTGAACGTGTGCCGCGCACCATCCAGAACGACATGACCGTGAAAGGTTACACATTCAAGGCTGGGACAAGACTCACCGAGGACTTCATCAACAAACTGCCCAACAACGACGTGAAGGAAGCTGCCCACCAGATGAACCGCCGCACCGAGTTCCGCATCTTGAGCAAGGACTACGTGCCTCGCGACATCATCAAAGAAGGCGGCACCGTCAATATTGCCATCAACCCGCAGGAAGACCAAAGCGAGAAGTTCACCGTCGACAAGAAGGGCTATTTCAACTTCTTCGCCAACGTCGACGGTTACAACGAGCCTTTCACCTACAGCCAAAACGCCGACTTCTGCGTCACGGAGAGCCGCGCCTTGGAAATGCTGAAGAATGGCCGAATTTCAGCCGACGACTTTAAGGGCGACGTCGACAAAATCCTGACCACAGGAGGCATCGCCAATGGCGCCATCTTCACCATCAAGGAAGTGAGAATCGCCGGACGCTCACTCTACAACGTGGAGTGCAAGGTCGTCAGCAAGATGGTCGAGCAATGGGTCATCGGACAGAAGAACATGAAGCAGCTCGGCAACTTCGAGTTTGATACCAAAGAAAAGAAGTTAAAGTTCAAATAATGAAAACGATGACTAGTGACTATGACTATGACAGCTCTAACGTGGAGTAAAGCCACTACCATTATGTAAAAGCTGTCATTGTCATAGTCATTGGTCATAGTAAAAAAGGAAAAATGGAGAACCAAAGATACTCAATGCGCGGCGTCTCGGCCGAAAAAGAAGACATCCACAACGCCATCAAGAACCTTGATAAGGGCTTGTACCCCAATGCTTTCTGTAAAATCATCCCCGACATTCTCGGCGGCGACCCGCTGTATTGCAATATCATGCATGCCGACGGCGCGGGAACGAAATCCTCATTGGCCTACCTCTACTGGAAAGAGACTGGCGACATGAGTGTATGGGAAGGCGTGGCACAAGACGCCGTGGTGATGAACACCGATGACCTCATCTGCGTGGGCGCAACCGACAACATGCTCCTCTCCTCCACCATCGGGCGCAACAAGAGCCTGATTCCTGGCGAAGTGATTTCCGCCTTGATTAACGGCACGGAACACTTCTTGGAGAAACTGCGCAAGTTGGGTA
>Ga0247610_10004091_pt1 | contig 15687 bp, 8 predicted proteins | sample 174DNAGHGhighgp2_FD_193483 | JGI IMG/M metagenome (GOLD analysis project Ga0247610, IMG submission 193483) | Sheep rumen microbial communities from Palmerston North, Manawatu-Wanganui, New Zealand - 1742 DNA GHGhigh gp2 | ecosystem: Host-associated > Mammals > Digestive system > Stomach > Rumen ... | reverse complement strand
TGGCTGACGTCTGATGGCTGATTGCTGACCACGGAAGGCTGGCTCTTCTCCACCAACTCTTTCACGCCCGCCTCAGGTACAAAAGCGATCTTGTTGTAACCCTCTATCGTGATCTCCTCGCCGGTCGTCACATTCACGCTCTTTCGAGGCGCTACACCTTGCAACTTGAATGTGCCTAAACCATTGACTTTCACTTGTTTGTCTTTCTTTAACGCCTCCACCAACTGACTTTGGAATGCGTTCAAAAATGCGGTAGCATCTTTCTCGCTAACACCGGCGCGTACCATCAAAGCGCGACGCAACTCGCTCCAACTCAATTTACTCTCTGCCATAACTTAGATTCGTTTGAGTTCTTCTTTCATGTTTGCAACAGGTCTGAATACCAGTTGGTTTTTACTTGGAACGACCGTTTTCACGCCCGTGCGGGGATGAACGATGGTGCGCGCTTGTTTCTCTTTGATCTCAAGCGCACCCAAACCCTGTAACTGAATAGCTTTGCCCGCCATCAGATTCTCACGCACGATCGCATTCGTCGTGGACAGCATGAGCTCTACGTCCTTTTTGGTCAAACCCGATTCGGTTGCAATCAGGCTGATTAAATCTTTGGTTAACATATTTCTCCGTATAAATCAAATTCTTCTGCTTTGGTGATCTTCACATCATAAAAATCCCCTGTCTGAATGCTGAATGCTGATGGCTGATGGCTTATCAGGACTTCGCAATCCACTTCCGGGCTGTCGTACTGCGTTCTGCCAATCCAGTAATCGCCTTCTTGCCGGTCGATGATCACCCGCTCTATCTTGCCCACTTTCTCTGCCATCAACTCGCCGCTTATCTGTTGTTGAATTGCCATCAACTCTTCCACGCGCGCGTCCTTTGTTTCCTGAGGTATATCGTCCTTGTAATGCCGGTTCGCGTATGTGCCTTCTTCGTCCGAATACGCAAAACATCCCATTCGGTCAAAACGCATCTCCTTAACCCACGTTTTCAACTCCTCAAAATCTTCCTCCGTCTCACCCGGATGACCCACTAATAGCGTCGTCCGAATGCAGATTCCCGGTACTTGTTCGCGGATCTTATGGATTAACGCATCCTGTTCAGCACGGGTGATATGCCTTCTCATCAAACCCAACATGTGATCCGTACAATGTTGCAAAGCGATATCTAAGTACTTGCACACATTCTGATGTTTAGCCATCACTTCCAACAACCCCTCCGGAAAATCCGTCGGGTAAGCGTAATGCAGTCGGATCCATTCCACACCCTCTATCTGCGCCATTTTGTCTATCAATTCCGGCAACAAATGCTTCTTTGTACTTTGTACATTGTCCCTTTGTCCCTTAACTAGATCCATCCCATAACTACTCAGATCCTGTGCAATCACATTGAACTCTTTGACACCCTGTTGTACCAGCCATCGTACCTCGTCCAATATCTCCTCCATCGGTCGGCTGGTATGTCTGCCGGTAATAAGCGGGATAGCGCAATAAGAGCACATCCGGTTGCATCCCTCCGAGATCTTCAAATAGGCATAATGTTTCGGAGTCGTCAACTTCCGCTCTATCCACTTACAACTTTCAACTCTCGAACTTCTTTCAACTTTCAACTTTAAACTTTCAACTATTTTGAGAAAATCGAACTTCCCGTAGTACTCATCCACTTCCGGTAGTTCTTCCTCTAATTCCGCCCGGTATCGTTCGCTCAGGCATCCCATGACGATCAACTTCCGCAGTTTCCCTTTCTTCTTCCGTTCCGCCATCTGCAGAATCATGTTGATGCTTTCCTCTTTGGCGTCGCCGATGAATCCGCATGTATTGATCACGCACACTTCCCCTTTCGGTTCCTCTGCGTCATGTACACAACGCCATCCTGCCGCCTCCAATTGCCGCATCACTCGCTCTGCATCCACCAGATTCTTCGAGCACCCTAACGTTATAAAATCTACTACGCCTTTCTGCATACTTCTTCTCCCTCCCTTGAGGGGAGGGTCGGGGAGGGGTTCTTTAATTCCCTAAATCGCAATGGAACTTCAGTCGTACCAACCGTACATGCATCTCGTCGTAGTAATCCTCGCCCAACTCTTCCATGGCCTTCTTGATATTGTCATCCTCGGCGTTCTTGAAGTAGTCGTATATATCTGCCTCTTCGTCAGGATCTACCACCTCTTTGATGAAGTAATTGATATTGATTTTTGTGCCGCTGAACACGATTGCCTCCAGCTCGTCCATCATCTCCTCCATGCTCATGCCGCAACTCTCTGCCAAATCGTCCAGATCCACACGGCGGTCGATCGCCTGTATGATCTGTTTCTTTCGGGTCGATTTCTTGGCAACCGTGCGAATGCGCATGTCGTCCGGACGTATGATCTCATTCTCCTCAACGTACTCCTTAATAACGCGCAGGAACTCGTCGCCGTAACGTTTCGCTTTCGCTACACCCACGCCCGGTATCGTCAGCAGCTCTTCCATCGTGATAGGATAGGTGGTTGCCATCGCCTCCAGACTCGGGTCTTGGAAAATCACGAACGGAGGAACATCGTTCTTCTTCGCGGTCTTACGACGGATATCTTTCAAGATCGAGAACAACACCTCATCGGCTGCCGCGCAGGTAGCTCCCATGCCGTCCATGATATCGTCGTCCTCGTCGTGGATCTCTATCGGAACCTCAAACTTACTCGGCTTGCGGATGAACTTGGTGCCGTCTTTGGTCAACTTCAGATCGCCGTAACTGTCCACATCTTTCTTGATCATGCCCACCAGCAACGCCTGACGGAGAATGGCATGCAGTGTACTCTCGTCCTCATCGCTCGCAGCTCCGAAGTTCTCCAGTTCGTCGTGGTGATAACTCATCACTTCTGCCGTCTGGTTGCCGTGCAGAATATCTACGATATGCTCTGCTTTGTGCTTCTCGTTCACCTGTTGGATCGTCTCCAACGCGATCTGTAGTAGCTCGCGCGCGTCCACCTGCTTATAGGTCTTGCGGCAGTTGTCGCAGTTCCCGCAATTATCTTCGTTGTACTCCTCGCCGAAATAGTGTAACAGCAGTTTCCTTCGGCAGATCGTACTCTCAGCATAACTCTGCGTCTCGAACAACAACTGGTTGCCGATACCGATCTCTTTCGGAGTCTTGTCTTTCTGAAAACGGCGCAAACGTTCTATATCGTCCGGACTGTAGAAACACAAGCATATTCCTTCTCCGCCGTCACGTCCCGCACGACCGGTCTCCTGATAATATCCCTCCAAACTCTTCGGAATATCATAGTGTACCACAAAACGCACATCCGGCTTGTCGATTCCCATACCGAAAGCAATCGTCGCTACGATCACCTGTACTTCCTCCATGAGGAATGCATCCTGGTTAGCGGACCGTGTTGCAGCATCCATGCCGGCATGATAGGGACGGGCACTAATGCCGTTCACCTTCAAAACCTCTGCCAAATCCTCCACTTCCTTACGCGCCAAGCAATACACAATTCCACTCTTGCCTTCCATGCCGCGAATGAAACGAACCAAATCCTTATCGACATTCTCGGTCTTCGGACGTACTTCGTAATACAAGTTCGGACGGTTGAAACTGCTCTTGAAAACAGTCGCATCCGGCATGCCTAAGTTCTTCTGAATATCTTTTTGGACTTTCGGAGTAGCCGTCGCGGTCAAAGCGATGATAGGAGCCTTGCCGATTCGTTGTACCATACTGCGGATCTGGCTGTACTCCGGACGAAAATCGTGACCCCATTCTGAAATACAGTGGGCCTCATCTACCGCATAGAAACTGATCTTCACACCACGCAAAAAGTCCACGTTTTCAGCCTTTTGCAGACTCTCCGGCGCTAAATACAGCAGCTTCGTCTTGCCTGCCTCGATATCTTCTTTTACCGCGTTGATCTCTCCGCGACTCAGACTCGAATTGATGAAATGCGCCACGCCTTCCTCTTCCGAGTAGTTACGCATCGCATCCACTTGGTTCTTCATCAACGCAATCAACGGAGATATGACGATTGCCACACCGTCCATAATCAACGATGGTAATTGGTAGCAAAGGCTTTTGCCTCCACCGGTTGGCATCAGTACGAATGTGTCATGCCCTTCTATCACATTTCTGATGATAGCTTCCTGATTGCCTTTGAATGTGTCAAACCCGAAATAGGTCTGTAACGCATTCACTAATTCCTCATGTGTTACTTCCATATATTGTTTTTATATATTCTTTTTATTATATATTCTTCACCCACTCATCCTCTCACCCTCTCACCTTCTCCTCCCCTTCATGGGGAGGTCGGGAGGGGCTTCTCCTCCCCTCCATGGGGAGGTCGGGAGGGGCTTTTCCTCCCCTCCATGGGGAGGTCGGGAGGGGCTTTTCCTCCCTCCCTTGTGGGGAGGGTCGGGGTGGGGTTTTCCCTCCCCTTCATAGGGAGGGTCGGGGTGGGGTTATCAAAATCGGGCACAAAGATACGAATAATTTTTTATATATGCAAGTACTTGCGATTTTTTTTTGAAAAAAACAATATTTACCCATCTTCTCCTCCACCTCTTTCCGCCCCTCTCTAACTACCCAAAACATCCCCTGGTAATATACTACAAGATATTAAACCATAAGACCACCATAAGATCACCATAGGATCACCATAGGATGAGCGCTATTTTTTCGTTTTTTTGTGCTTTTACTATATATATACTATGTATATATATACTTTTTGTGCGTTTTTTTCGTAAAAAAGAGACGTAAAATCCACGCTTTTCTGCCTCGGAATTTCTGCTTTTGAAATATTTCGATACGTTTCGAACAAAAAAATACATAAAAATTACAAAAAAATACACTTTCCTCTTGCGTATGTCAAAAAAATGTTGTAATTTTGTACCCGATTTTGTAAAAATGTATTGTAGATTTGCAAAAAATATGTATAATTATCAATTGTAAATTGTAGATTATCAACTTTTTTATACCATGCAGAAACGTAATTTATCCTTTGCACAGCTCTTTAATTTGAGCTTTGGATTCTTCGGGGTACAGATTGCTTATGCCCTGCAAAGTGCGAATATCTCGCGTATCTTTGCTACGCTGGGCGCTGACCCTCATCAATTATCCTTTTTCTGGTTCTTACCCCCTTTGATGGGAATGATCGTACAACCGATTATTGGTATCTTATCCGATAAAACTTGGTTTGGTAAGATTTTCGGACGCCGTAAGTTCTATCTTCTGGTTGGAGCCCTCATCGCTGTGGTAGTGATGGTTCTTCTGCCTAATGCAGGAGATTTTACCTTTGAGCAGCGGGTGATGTTGGGCCTGAACTCCGCTATGTGGTTCGGCTTGTTCAGCCTCATGTTCCTCGATACCTCTATTAATATAGCCATGCAGCCCTTCAAAATGATGGTGGGCGACATGGTGAACGAGGAGCAAAAAGGAAAAGCGTACGCTATTCAATCCGCTCTCTGTAATGCCGGATCGGTAGTCGGATACCTCTTCCCGATTTTCTTTACCTGGATTGGTATTGCGAACGAAGCGCCCGAAGGAGTCATTCCGGATTCCGTGAAATGGTCCTTCTATTGCGGAGCGGCGATCCTCATCCTTTGTTCGCTCTATACGTTCGCGGTCGTTCGAGAGATGGATCCCAAGGAGTATGCAGAGTTCCACGGATTGAATAAGAAGAAAGAGGAAACGGAAGAAAATACAGCGAATACCGGTAGAATCGTTCGCGCTTTCATTACAGTCGGTCTTGTGCAGTTCTTCTGCTGGGCGGCTTTCCTCTATATGTGGACGTACTCCAACGGAGCACTCGCAATCAACTGCTTTGGATGGGATGGTATCAATGCGAAAGATATCGCCTTCCAGGATGCAGGGAACTGGGTGGGAGTCGTCTTCTGCGTGCAGGCTGTCGGTTCGCTTATATGGGCGGCTTTCCTCCCGAAACTCGAACATTGGTTGGGCAATAAAGGAGCGTATGCCGTTTCCCTCGTAGTCGGAGCACTTGGTTTTATCTCGATTTATTTTGTGGGTGATTTGGCTCCTCAGTATGACGCTACCATCGTGACGGACGGTGTAGCTACTACTTCCACCATTACTCTCGTTCTGCTCAAGAGCAAATACGTAGTGTGGGGTAGTTACCTCCTCATCGGAGCGGCGTGGGCGGCTATGTTGGCTTTGCCTTTCACTATCATTACCAACGCCATCTCCGGTAGCAAGTACATGGGTGCGCTTCTCGGATTGTTCAACTGCACGATTTGTATCCCGCAGATTGTAGCATCCTTTAGCGGCAAGCCACTCCTTAATTATGCGTACACGTACACGCCCGCGAACCCGCAGGCCGGTATGTTGATTTTGGCGGGCATACTCCTCCTTTGCGGAGCGGCTTGTGTCTTCTTAATCAAAGAGAAAGAATAACCCATCGGCCAGTCTTGGTCGATCCTCAAATACCATCGACCAATTTTGGTCGATCCCAAACAGCAACAAATATTTAACATTTAATAACATTATGAAAAACAAACTACTTGTAAGTGCGTTCGCGGTGGGGTTGGCTTTAGTAGCTTTAACCTCTTGCGAAAACAAATCTGACGTCACAGCTGTGTGCTCCGATTTGATCAAAGAGAGTTTGCATAGCTCTCCACGTAGTCTCGTGAAGCTGGACAATCACTCCCTCTCAATCGAAGAGTACGAGTTTGTGGGCGGCGTAAACGACAATCGGTTGCTCTATCGTACCATTGCTTTTGGAGATGGTTCTTACACTCCAAAAACCGTGGATACACTCCTCTATTCCTATGGAGAGTGGCAAGAGCATAATACCCAGTTTACCATCAACGTTACTCCGGCTAACGGAGAGCCTTACACGCTGATCTACAGAGGAAATGCCTTCATTACACCGGACGGCAAAACCATCGGTGGGGAAGCTACTAACAATGTGGCTCGCGTTGAGAAAATGGACAAAGTGATCAGCAACCTCCCGAATACCAAATGGGAAGGTCTCTTTGAGGATGAATACGTGCTTGATAGCGTCTTCCGTGATTCTGTTCGCGTTACCTTCATTCCGCCTATGACTTTCGTCTACGATACCATCCAGGTATTTGAGAGAATGGATACCGTTTCGGCGGACACAACCTGTTATTACCTCATTGATTTCAATCGCGATGCAACTACTTTCGCCAATACCGGACATTACTATTGTAGAGAGGTTCGTACCAAATACGATAAATCCACCCGTACTCGCGATACCCTTTCTGTGAATATCAAGGAGTATGATAGCACCTGGTTTATCGATGGTTTTTCTTCGGATTCGCGTTTCTCTATCGGATTCCTGAGCACTACTCCCGGTACTGACGGAGACCCGCTTAACATCTCTAAATTCGTAATGGGGGATGCTTCTAAACCGGACGGTTTCTTGTATAATGGCGCTTCTTTCCATCGCCTTCCTTAATCCTTAAATCAACGTTTTAATAATTCGAAACAATGAAAAAGACTAACTTGAATATATTCCGTACAATCGCCCTCGCCCTCCTCTTAATGGTGGGTTCGGTTGCTGCTTTTGCGCAGCTCACGGTCCAAGGAACGGTTGTCGATGCTGCAAACGGTGAGCCGGTTATTGGTGCTTCGATCCTTGAGATCGGTACAACCAACGGTACCATTACCGATTTTGACGGTAATTTCTATCTCACTGTACAAACCGGAGCTACCCTCCAAATATCCTATATGGGTTATAAAACCCAGGAATTAGCAGCGGCTCCTAATATGAGCATTCGTATGGGAGAGGACTCTGAGCTCCTTGAAGAAGTCGTAGTCGTTGGTTATGGTGTCGTTAAGAAAAACGATGCTACCGGTTCTGTGACGGCTATCAAACCCGATGACATGAACAAGGCGCTCACTACTACCGCTACGGATATGTTGTCCGGTAAAATCGCCGGTGTCAACATCTCTACCGATGGTGGTACGCCGGGTGGTGGAGCAGCTATCCGTATTCGTGGTGGTTCATCTCTGAACGCCTCCAACGACCCGTTGATCGTCATCGATGGTCTCGCTATGGATAACAATGGTATTCAGGGTGTTTCGAACCCCCTCTCGTTGGTTAACCCGAATGATATCGAGACTTTCACCGTCCTCAAAGATGCTTCCGCTACCGCTATCTACGGTTCGCGTGCTTCCAATGGTGTCATCCTCATTACTACCAAGAAAGGTAAATCCGGTTCCAAGATGAAAGTCAACTATGACGGTAACGTCAGCTTTGGTACCGTACTCAAGCACCTTCAGGTTTTCACCGGTGACGAACTCCGCGCGTATGCTACCGGAGCCGGTCAATCGAATATGTCCAACGCTTATTTGATGAATGACAATATCGATTGGTTCAACCAAATCTATCGTACCGCGGTTTCTACCGACCATAACATTTCCTTAATGGGTGGTGTGAAAACGGACGTTGCGGATATGCCTTACCGTGCATCGGTGGGTTACACCCTCAATAATGGTGCCGTTAAAAATTCACAAATGCAACGTGTTACCGCTTCCTTGAACCTCAATCCTTCCTTCTTGGATAATCACTTGATTTTCAACTTGAACGCGAAGGGAATGTATATCTATAATAGCTATGAGCCGGGTGTTGCCGGCGCTTATCTTGATAAGGATCCGACCGCTCCGATTTATTCGACGGGCGACCTCACCAATATTCATGGCGACCCGATCCTCGCAGGTGAAGCGAATGGTAATTATTACTATCTTACCCAAAGCGAATTGGATGCTCACTGGGATGGATTCTTCCAACCGCTCGGTACTTCCTCTTCGGAACTTGGCCCGTACGATGATCCTAACTGGATGTACAGCCTCAAATCCGGAGCCAACCCGCTTGCACAACTCAAGCATCAGTCCAATACCTCTCGTGCTGCTCAATTCGTTGGAAACCTGGAGGCTACTTATAAGGTACACGGTCTCGAAGACCTTATCCTGCATGCTAACTTTGGAGCAGACTTCGCATTTGGTAAACAGACCAACGTGAACAATCCGCTCGGTACCGCTAACCACTATACCGGTTGGAACGGTTACGACCAGAAGATGAAATACAACCTGCAGTTCAACGCCTTTGCGCAATACGGTCACGATTGGGAGCAAGCTCAACAGCACTTCGATATCATGGCCGGTTACGAGTGGCAACACTTCTATAATGAATATAAAGGAGAGGGTAGTGGTACATACCCCATGACTTATCAAGGTACTTCCGGCGTTCCCGGTGGACCCGCATATCCGTACATCGGTCAAGGTAAGGGTGAGAACTACCTCGTTTCCTTCTTCGGTCGTTTGAACTATATCGGTTGGAATCAATTGATGATCACGGCTACAGTCCGTGGTGACGGTTCGTCACGTTTCGCTAAAGACCATCGTTGGGGTGTGTTCCCCTCTGTTGCTGTGGGTTGGAAGATCAAAGAGACCTTCTTGAAAGATGTCAACTGGCTTAATGACCTCAAACTCCGTCTCGGTTATGGTATCACGGGTCAGCAGGATGGTATCGGCGACTACGCATATATGCCGACTTATACTCAGACAAAAGGCCATACTTCTTACTATCCGGTCGGTGGTACGAACTATGCTACCGAGGATTTCGAAACCAATATCGTCGATAAAGTGGTAGATGCTAACGGAAATGTCCTCTACATCTCTGATCGTCCGAATGCCTTCAACCCGAACTTGACTTGGGAGAAGACCACGACTTATAACGCAGGTATTGACTTCGCATTCCTCAATAACCGTATTTCCGGATCGTTGGATTACTACTTCCGTAACACAACCGATCTGCTCAATAATACCATCGTGCCGATGGGTACGAACTTCCGTAAACGTGTGATGTCGAACGTCGGTTCACTCCAAAACCAAGGTGTGGAGTTCTCTATCAACGCGGTTGTGCTTGACTACGGTAAACGTTTCAAATGGGATCTCGGTTACAACGTAACTTGGAACCAGAACAAGATTACCAAGATCAACGGCGAAGCTACGATGATTGATGGTAACGGTTATGGTGGAGAAGGTCTCGGCGGTAAATCCATTACCAAGTTTGCAATTGGTTACGCTACCAATACTTTCTATCTCTACGAGGCTCGTAAGAACTACCGTGAAGATGGTTCGCAGTACTGGTACATCATCGATCAGAATGGTGATGGTTCGATTGACGAGTTGGATAAAGTATTCAAACACAGTCCGGTTGCTCCGGTTACTATGGGATTCCAGACCAAGTTCCAGTTCTATAACTTCGACCTCGGTCTCTCATTCCGCGCGAATATCGGTAACTACGTATTTAATAACGTTATTTCGACCCGTCTCCAGAATGTACCTATCGGTCAGCTCGCACGTGGTGGATATTATACCAACCTGCCGGTGGATGTATTTAACACCTATTATGTAGATGGTTATAACAGAACGATCTACGATGCAGAGGGTAAATCTATCATCGGTTCCGCGGACGCAAGTATTACCGACCGCTTCCTGGAGAACGCTTCCTTCCTCCGTTGTGACAACATCACACTCGGTTATTCTTTCACAAAGGATAAAATCTCCGGTCGTGCTTTCTGTACCGTTTCGAACCCCTTCGTAATCACCAAATACTCGGGTCTCGATCCTGAGGTTGGACTCGGTGGTGTCGATAACTCCATCTACCCGCGTTCGATGACTACTGTTTTGGGTATTAACCTCCAATTCTAATGGTTTGAAATAGGGAAATGTGTAAATGAGAAAATGAGAAAATTATAAAAGTCAATTTTTATGAAAAGTTTATTAAAATATGTAGCTATAGCTTGTGTGGCAGTTGGTATGGCTTCCTGCGTACAAGACCTCAATACCACACCTATTGATCCGAACTCCTCCACATCCTTTAATGCGGATCGTATGTTCACCAAATGCTATTCCTGTATGGCAGTCATTGGACAATCCGGTCCGGGTGAAGACTCCGATGTGGAAGATATGGATGCAGGTATGTCCGGTTTCTATCGTACCATCTGGTATTGTAACGATCTGACTACCGATGAGGCTTTCTGGATTTGGGATGATGATGAGTCCCGTGGTCTGCCGACTACCAACTGGACCGGTTCCAGCGGTATGATCAAAGGTATTTATACCCGTTTGAACCTCAATATCAAGTATTGCAACCACTATTTGACGTATGGTCCGAAAGAGACCGATGAGGATAAATATCGTCTGGCTGAGGTACGTTGGATTCGTGCTTTCCACTATTTCTACCTCATGGACTTGTTCCTCTATGCGCCGTTCGTGACTACCGAGTCGAACGAATATCCGCACTATATTCCGCGTCATGAACTCTATCAATGGTTGGTAAAAGAGTTGAAGGATCTGGAGGTAGAACTTCCTGCGCAACGTGTACAACCTTACCGTGTTGGCAAAGCTGCTGCTCAACTCCTTCTGGCGCGTATTTACCTCAATGCCGATGTTTATAACAAATACAATCCCGATGGTTGGAATAAAGGTAGTATGATTGGCAAGGCGTATGAGACAGCTACCGCCCTCATCAACGATAACCCGCAACACCAACTCGTTACCGATAAGGTGGTTACAGACTCCGGTTTCGTATATTCCGCTTACCAGCAACTCTTTATGGCGGACAACGATCGTCCTGAGATCATGAAGGAAGCTATCTTCCAAATCTATCAGGATGGTTTATATACCCAAAGTCACGCCGGTGGTAACTTCCTCGTAGCAGGTCCCCGTTATGGCGGTATGAACGCGTGGGGTATCGAGGCAGAATGGCATGCTCTCCGTACATCGCCTACCATGGTGGATAAATTCCTCAAACCCAAGAACATTGATCGTGCTACCGCTGAGAGCATGATCTATGACGAATATCAAATGCCTGCGCAATTAGGTGATGATCGTGCTATCTTCTGCTCCTATGGTATGAACACCCCCAAGAAATGCAATTTCACCTTAAAGGGTGATATGCAGATGGGTAAAGACGAGTGCATCTATAGCTCATGGGCAGGTTTGAAATTTAACGGAGTTTATTCGACTGCTTCCCTTCCGAAACTCTCTCCTCGTCGTAATAAAGACTGGGCGGATACGGATATCCCGATGCTCCGTTTGGCAGAGGCATACATGATCCAGGCAGAGGCACTCTTCCGTCAAGGTGACAAGGGTGGTGCGCTCAATATTATTAATAATACCATCCGTTCGCGTGCGAATGCTGCTCCGCTCCTTGTTTTGGACGAAGAGGGTCTGCTCGATGAGTGGAGCCGCGAGTTCTGGTTCGAAGGACGTCGCCGTATGGATCTCATCCGCTTCGATCGCTTCTTTGGATCTGCTGCAGAAGCGTACCGCTACCATTGGGAAGGACGTATGGGCAAAGCCGATATGCCGCCCGCTGTCAACAGTCCGTTCTTCGTTTCCGGCGCTCCGGAGTACATGAACTGGTTCCCGATCCCCGATGAGGATAAACGCTCTAACCCGAACTTCAAAACCGACGTAGAGAACGATGCGCAAAATCAGTTCGCTTCGCAAGGTGGTGACGGTTATGTATATTAATCTTTAGAAGATAAATATCGACATATCGACATTCGATTTATCGAAAATAAAACAACAAACTAATTAACATTTATTAACAAAAACAGATTATGAAAAAGTTTTATGCTTTTTTCGCAGCTGCGCTGATGAGTGTTAGCGTATTCGCTGCAAAGGACGTAGTTCCGTCTGACGCTGTTCTGGCTGATTATTACAACCAGGGTGACGTTTGTGTATGTTTCTTCGTTCCTGCTGAGATGAACTGTAACAACATCGTAGTTACCGGTTCGTTCAACGGATGGAGCAGTACTGTTACTGAGTGTGTAGCAGTTGAGCCTGTAGAGGGTTACGATGGCTGGTATGTAGCTTCTTTCGAGCCGGAAGCTGAGCCGGATGCTACAAAGGGTATTCAGGCAAAACCGATTATGCTTGACGTGGACGGTAACTTCAACTGGGAGTACCAGATTGGAGCTGCTACCGCTATCCGCGGTGGTGTACAGGTTGTACAAGGCGCTTATGCCGGTGAGATTGACATGATCAGCTACGGCGCAGACGCTCCGAACGTATTCACGGTGGATGCATGGAAACAGAACCCCTGTACTGCTGTCTATCACAACTACACCGTTACTGTTATCAGCGATGGTTGCAACGGTTACGTAGTTCCGTTCATCGTAGGTGGTATGAACGGCTGGAAATTCCAGCAAATGCAGGTGGATGTAGCTAAGTCTCAGGAATACGGTGTTCCGACGTACTATTTCAACTTTAAGGCTGCTGAAAATACCCCGTATCAGATTGTCAGCGGTATGATGGATGCACAAGGTGTCGTTCCGGCAGAAGGCGACAGTGCTGCGGCTTGGAGTGATATTGCTTACATGCAGATGCTCGTTGACGGTTTATGGGTTCGCGTTCCGGGTGAAGATGGTGACAACCGTTTGACTCACGAAGAGGCTAACATTGTTTGGGATCTCCGCGTGGATACCCTCCGTTGGGCTCGCTGCGACGATTCGCCTGTTCTGACCTATAATGTTTCGGCTAAACTTCCGGCTGAGAACTGCCCGGAGTTTGTTGAAATCATTGGTGGTTTCGATGGTTGGGAAGGTACAGCTATGACTTTCGATGGTTCTACAGGTTACTTTAAGGCTACCGTTGAGGCTAAGGCTGCTTCCTTCTTCAAGTTCCGTGGCGCAGGTTCTTGGGATCAAGAAATTGAACTCTACAACGACGTTAATGATGAGTGGCATAAAATTCAAGATAACGAACTCGTATTCGGTCAATTGGCAGACGGAAATGAAGTTGTTCTTGATTTCAGCGCAAACGGTCGTTGGACAGTTAAGGAAGAGGGTATCGAGAACGTAGTTCTGACCGAGAAGGCTCAAAAGGTAATGGTTGATGGCGTTATGTACATCATCCGTGACAACAAGATGTTCAACGTTCAAGGAACTCAAGTTCGCTAATCCGAACCATCCTCATCTATCAGCCATGCATGGCTGATGGAATAGGATAACAAAAATAGCTCGGGCTTTCGCCCGGGCTATTTCCTTTCTTTCCGGGAACCGGCATTCCTCTCACGTATGCTGTGACTGTCGGTTGACCGTCGTTTGACCGTCGTTTTTTACAGTAGTTTGAAGGTTCCTTTAGATCCCTTTTTGATGATAAATGTGCATTGACCGGCGAAGGCGTGCATCTGCGGCTCGACGAAACGGTCCAAACAAGCGGCATCTCCATTAGCAGCTGCTATGAATCCTTCGCCTTCGTATGAAATCAGGTTATTGGCGTTCGGGCAGAGATTGCCGTCTTTATCTACGACCTTGACGGTCATGTAACATAACTCTTCGGGATGCTCGTTCTCATTAGCCCAAACTACCTCCAAATGGTCGGGTTCTCCGGCTGTGCGGATAGTCTCTTTGGCTGCTTCATTTCCCGCTGCGTCGTATGCCACCACGGTGATTTCTCCTGCCTCAAAAGGCACATCGAACCACATCAGTCGGTAGCGAGGCAATAATTCCGGTCGTGGAGCGGAACCCCAAACGGGAATATCAAACTGCCCCACTTCCGGCATCGCGCTTACTCGTGCGACATTTGCTCCCTCTCCGTGGGAGAGGGTCGGGGTGAGGTCTCCCTTTGCCATCTGTTCCGCCTCCTCTTTGGTCGCAAAGCGCAGTTTGCCATAACTCTTGCCGTTAACAAACAATTCCGCTTCGGGATAACTGGTATAGCAGAAAACGGGAACTACATCTCCTTCATTCCAATTCCAATGCGGCAGAAGATGCAAAGTGGCTTCCTCTTTGTTCCACTGGCTGCGATAGAGCCAGAAGCGATCTTTGGGAAGCGAAGCCAAGTCGATGATACCGAAATAGGAACTATGACTCGGCCATGCGTCCGTATCGTACGGTGAGGGTTCGCCTAAATAATCAAATCCCGTCCAAACAAACTGACCCAAAGTCCAAGGGTAATCGTCCTGCAACTGAAAATCTTGTTCCGGCAGCCCCGACCAGGCGCAATACTCCAAGTCGTAACCGCTACTCTGATTGTCTTCGTATTTGGCATCGGGCTGAATAATGGCAGGAATTTTGTACACGCCGCGCGAAGAAACGGTAGATGCCGTTTCTGAACCCAAGATCATCTTTTGCGGCAGGTTCTCATAGCCCTCTATATATCGTCCGGTACGATAGTTGAAGCCCGGCAACTCGACGGCCGCCCCGAAACCGTTGTGAATAACATACATCGCTTGATCCATTCCGTTGGTTACAGGACGGGTGGGGTCGAGTTGATGGAACAGATCTTGGAGCTGCGTGACAATCTCAATACCGTCCGGCAGAACCTGGTTCCAAACCTCGTTACCGCTTGACCACAGCATCACAGAAGCGTTGTTGCGGTAGTGCTTCACCATGTTCGTTACGTCCCGTTTCCACCATTCGTTGAACTCCACGCTGTAGTCATTCTCCGTCTTGCCGTGGTTCCATACATCGAAAGGCTCGATCATCATCATCATTCCCATCTCGTCGCAGAGCTCTACGAGTTCCGGAGCCGGCATATTGTGACTTGTCCGGATGGCATCGCATCCCATATCTTTGAGCAGGGTGATTTGGTGTCGCAGCGCATCTTTGTGAACCGCAGCCCCGAGCGGACCGAGGTCATGGTGGTTGCAGACGCCTTTGAACTTACGGGTCATGCCGTTGAGTTGGAATCCATTATCCGGCGTATAGCTGATAGCAC
>Ga0247610_10004089_pt1 | contig 15691 bp, 25 predicted proteins | sample 174DNAGHGhighgp2_FD_193483 | JGI IMG/M metagenome (GOLD analysis project Ga0247610, IMG submission 193483) | Sheep rumen microbial communities from Palmerston North, Manawatu-Wanganui, New Zealand - 1742 DNA GHGhigh gp2 | ecosystem: Host-associated > Mammals > Digestive system > Stomach > Rumen... | reverse complement strand
TTTTTTTCCTCCATTAATAATTAATCTTGTGGCATTGGATGAATCGGGGTGAAATGCATTGCATTCAAGAAACCACCAGTTGGATCCTGAGTTCGAGCATCTTCAGCTCCCGGGGTAGAACTTACAAATTGAGGTCTTTCAGCAGGCTGATAATCGTCTTCCTCATCGTCATAACCATAATCTGCTTCTGTGATGAAAGCATCAGCGTTATTTTCGGTGTAGACCTTTACGAAATCATCTGCTCCAAGAATGGAATCACCTTCCATCTTGAGTTGCTTTGCAATCATTGACTGAATGAAATCCCTCTTTGCCGCCTGAGAAGAAAAATTCTTAGTTGCCGCATATTCCTTCACTGCGAATTCATATGCCTGCTTCTTAAGCTGGTCCTTATAAGCTTTGGTATCTGCATCATACTTACCTTTGAGAGCCTCGAATTGACCATTCAATTCACTCAGCTTAGTGGAATCAGTGCCCGCTTCTTCAAGCTGTTTCTTCAATGCTTCAAGGTCTGTATCTCTGGTAGATACCGTTCCGTTAAGAGTTTCAATCTCTTTCGTCTTTGCTTCGAGTTCAGATTCAAACTTTGCCTTTGATACATACCCGCCTTCATTCAAATCCACTAACTTTACATTATTGGACTTAAGTGCTTCGGCAAATTGCTCATAGGAAAGAATTCCTCCCTCTGCCTGGTCAAAAAGTTCCTTCAAATCCTTCATTCATTGCCTCCATTCTTTATCTCTGTTATATTTAACTGTGGATTACAGTTTCCACCGAATGAGCGTTCTTTATATCTCTTTACGCTGGAGTTATATAATAAACAGCTTTCGCTGATTATTTTTCTTCTATCTTATTTCCTGCATCAGCAAGTCCTTCACCTATAATATAAGCAATAACTGCACCACCCGCCATTATGAGTGAAGCGACTTTCTCAGCCTTCTCAGCATCACCTGTGAAGTAGACGATAAGCATTGTTACAAAAGTTGCAACAGTCATCCAAAATTTTCTTGATGTGAGTTTTCTCTTCCAATCAATCTTCATTTCTTATCATCTCCTTTCACTCTTTCTAAATCAGTTAACCTGCGATTGATATCTTTTATCTGTTCTTCAACCACCGGTATCCGTGATGCGAAGTTGTTATGCTTCTTAACTTCTTCTGTAAGATTATCCAACTTAGTATCAGTGATTGCTTGTGATACAGCTAATTTACTTTCAATAGTTTTATTGCTACTGATATTCGTTATGATAACTCCTATCAGCGCAAGCACTCCGGTTATTAAAGCGGGTAAGATATTTTCCATGTTTTACTCCATAAAAAATGAGAAAGATAGTGAGGAGTTGCGCAACCCACTATCTTTCTCTTCCGGAAGAAAATAGCTACATATTCTCTTACTTATATTCTATATCCAAACCCTAAATAAGTAAATACTTTTTTACCGATATCCTGGAACTCTTGCTCGGTCTAATTGAGGTTTTAATCCACATGCTTCACAAAATGCTTTATATTGTTTATTCATCTGAGTGATAGTTGCTCTTTCCGATTTGGATCCTTCTGCATCACCGGATTCATTAAGAGTTAAATATCTTTCCTTGTGACGTCTTATCTCAGTTTCCATCTCTCGCATTTTCTGAGAGCATTCATACTTGGTATAGTGATGACCTGCTTTATCAGTATACCCTTTTTGATTATCCTCTTTGAGTTTCTTCAACTGCTCCTTGGTGAAGTTCGGTTTGTTTACTCCAATAATGATTGAATAAGTGAAGTGATGACAATTCCAGACTCCTATCGGTCTTGCTATAGCATCGAATTTCTCACCGTCAACATCCTCAAAAGGTTCATTATTCTGAAGTTTATCATACTCTTCATTAGTAAACTGATGACCTTGAATAGGCTCATGGTCTGGTGCTGACATGGCATGAACCGTTATCTCCTTACCATCTGCTCCATATTGTTTACCGGTTTCATCTTGAACACCTTGATTAACTGCTCTGATACCATCCATCAGATTTCTTCTAACTGCGGTATCAAGTCTTTGAGTATATCGTCTACCACTTTCGGTATTATACTCCACATATCTGATTCCACTATCTGCAAGTTGATTCATGGTACGCCGCATAGCAGTATTATAATCAAGAATTCCGCTCTGACTTACCTGGATTGCTTCATCAAGTATGCTCTGATAAGTCTTAGCAATAGAAGTAGGCTTTAACTTTTTAGGATTCTTCAAATCCCTTATCATGAAAGCCTGCGCTCTGGATAGATTCTTATAAGTTTCCAGAGTTTGCTTTTCTACTGCTCTAACTACTCTCTGCAGTTCCAGATTCTTCTCAAATGGGATAAAAGGTTTCTGCCGGTAATCATAGTAAGGCTTAGCATCTATATAAGCATCCTCTGCCACCGTTTTGATGAGTTTCTTAATATCCTTTTCATTCAATCCGGTTAACCTGGCAATCTCTTTGTTTATCTTTCTTACATCAGCTCCGGTTTTCAGAAGTCTTTCAAGTTTGTATACATCAGAAGGAAGGAGATGACCAATCTCCTTCACTCTCTGAGCAATAAGTTTAACCACATAATCATTGATTAACTGCTGTCTCTCAATAATCGGTCGCATTAAATTATCAAGCGCGTTTTCTGAAAGCATTATTCATTATCCGGTTTGGGTTTATTTTCTTTCTTTTTCTGGAAAGGATTATCATTCTCAAAATTGGAGTTCATGACCATTTCATTCTCCATATCCTGCATACCTTCCTCAGATATAGCCTTAAGTGCCTCCTCTGCCTGTCTATCAGTTTCACCGAAGTACCACTTTCTGACTTCAAGCTTACTGGTAAGACCATTCTGGAGTAGAGTTATCTGCTTGGTAAGTTCGGTATCTACATCGACGATGATTGAGTCATCCCATTCAAATGATACATCATATTCACCAGCCTTAGTGATATCATACAAATCACAGTAGGCATTCATGATATAAACTACATCTTTCAAACAATCCTCAATCGCCTGCTGGATATCGGCATTAGTCTGGAAACTTCTCTGCTTAAGTATCTTAATCTCGGTAGCGGTCCTTGCTTCTTGAGTTACATCTGAGAGAGTTCCTCTGGATAGACCGGTTACATCTTCTATCCTCATCAAGATTGCGTTAAGACCTTGAATGAATGAAGTATCTCTGAGTACCGGAGAATAAGGCTGATAAGTATCAGATTCACCTAAGTCGATGGTTCTGAATAATCTTGCCTGCATCCGAGGATTTACAGAATGCATATTGCCTTTTGGATCCTCTTTAAATGCCATAGCATCACGGTCGATATCTATTGCCATCTCACCGGCTTCATATTCCCAGAGAAGTCTTGAATACTGCATATCAGCATCTTTGATGAGATTAACTGCTCTTGAATATCCTGATACTCCAAGAGGTGAGCTGGTATCAACTGTATTTGCCTCAGGCATTTTGAAATATGCGAAGAGTGGTTTCTGGATATTCTTTATTTCAACTTTTTCCTTCAGGTCTTTCCAGGAACTTACAGTTGAAAGAGGAATCTCATGACCCAAATCAAGTCCGGAAACATCTCCTTGATTCTGATTCGTAGATGCCTTGAATGCTTTATTGATAATCGTAATGGAGTTATTCTTCCATCTATGATACTCAAGCCTTCTATAAATCACATCCTTCTCAATCTGAGTCTGGATAAATGCGGCTTCTGTAATCTGACCACTTGCATCAAATGCTAAAGGATAGAATGAATCTGCCTGGATAAAGTCAAACTCCATCTGCCAGTCTGCTTTAGCATTCTTCTGCTTATCGGTCTTATCAACCTTATTTGCTACAAGATAAGGTTTGATGACCAATCCACCTTTTGCAATTCCATACTCAATCTGTTTTCTTAACTGCTTCTTGAGTTTCTCGTATTGCTCATTGAGATATTCTGCTCTATCGGTTGAAGTTACCGGCTTATCTTCTACAATGGTCTTAGGTTCCATCGAAGGAATGATATTACCAAACTCATCAGGTTCTGGATCCTTATACTTAGGATTCTTTTTCTCCACTTCTTTAGTCGGAGTTGTAATCTCTGATTTAAACTCAAGAAGTGCGGTTCTTGCTTTCTCACTAGCAATCAGTGAAGGAAGTCCGAGAGATACAATCCTTACCGGGTCATAATCGGTAGGCTCCTTCAGCCAATATGCCTCACCCTTATACATATCAGTCCATAATTCAATTGCATGCTCCATCTGAGATGACATGATAGGAGTGACATGGAGGGTCTGCTCAATAGTTCTACCACCAATCATTTTAAATATCTCCTTCAGTTTTGAAACTATGTTTGACCACAGTGACATTTCATTTTCCTCTACTATTTATTATAATCCAAATATCACTTTCTTACTACAATTACTGGTATTCTTTTAATGCCTAACATCATTGCCGCAATGGCTCGGTGCCTACCTTCCTGCCCTTTAGTTTTATAGTTAAGATATGGAGTATCAAACTTTGTTCCATCTTTCATCATTTGCATATATCGGTTGATATTCTTAATATCAGTTCCCCGAATAGTTGTTTCTATTGTATCCTTTGGAAATATATTATGGGCAACTTCATGTAAATAAGTTTCGGGGGACATCTCAACCACTATAGCCTTACCACTTTTAAGGGCATCGTCAACTTCAGGAGTGGTAGATTCATTTAATTTAAATCCTGGATATTCACTCTTCACATCCATTGAAATATCCTTATTAGTTTTTGCCCACTCCTGTTTCTGCTTATCTTGTTGGGCTTTATCAAGGTTTAATAATTCATTGGTCTTTTCTGTCCATTCATGGTCGGCTTCCGTATATTGTTTAAAATATTTATCAACCTCCGCTTTTAACTGCTTTCCTTTCTCAGTATATTTAACTGGTTTATCTCCTAGCAAGGACCTAAGTTCATCCGAACTATCCCACTCTGATTTAGGTTTATCCATAGTTTCTTTCTTGAGTTCTTTAGACAATTCGTGATATTTTTGGTTAGAAGAACGTCGTCGAATAAGAGCATCTTGGACTTCATCTGATAACTTCTTATACTTCGGGTCATTAGTATAACTATCTGCTTTGATTAGCTTTGCCTTAATATCCTCTTCAGTGACAGGCTTATTATTCTTCTTATCAGCTTCCTGCTTATTACCTGCTATCTGACGTTGTTTATTCTTCTCATCTTCATCAAACCAATCTGTATTTATTCGCTTTCCGGATTTAGTAGTTATCCAAGCCATTGATTATCTCCTCACTTTTCAATTCCCATCATTGATAAATATTCATCATCAAAATCATCCATCCAGCTATAACTAAGATGCAGTTTAATTGACGCGGTTTTATTATTCTTTATATTAAACCGAACATCGCCAAGCCCTATTCTTCCATCTTTATCATAATTACCCCGATTATTATCAAATACAAAAATAGACATATCATCCGGAAGGGTAAGGGAAAACTCATCATAAATATGTTCCCATAAATAATCTTCCAAATCACTTTCAGGGTCATAATTATTATGGAATTCAACTAATTTATCCACGGTAGCTTGAAAATGATTACTGAAATCTTCTGCTTTCTTTTTCATATCCTTTGAAAGGTCATTTGCATAGGTGATTTCATTATCGGACTCAGCCTGTTTTTTATCTGCTTCTTTTTTATTGGCATCCATCTGGCGTTGCTTATTTGCCTCGTCATCATCGAACCAATCAGTGTTAACTCTTTTACCGCTCTTAGTTGTTATCCAAGACATATTTCAACTCCTCCACTAAATAATCATCTTCAAAATATTGAGACCTTACCGGATGCTTTCTCTTTCCGCCACTTCCTCCGCCTATGAGATAATCAACATGGTCTACGAGGTTCGGTGCCAGATTCAGAACTTTACAATCTTTATGAAACTCTTTAACATACATCTTAAAAGCCCAGTCATCATTCCTTCCACTCTTCCAATAATCAAAATATACCGGATTACCGATTATGTATTTATCTACCCAGTTAGCACATTCAATTGCCCATTGATTTGGGATCCTAATACATGGGAATGAAAACCACATCTGACTTCTATCCACTAATCCGATATTCTCTTTGATATCTCCATCATATTTCAAAGAACTGAACCCACATACCAGGCCTTCATTAAACTCCTCAGAACGCTCTTTAAAATTATGGCTGATAATTATATCATCTTGTAGATGCCAGGTGCCTTCCTGCGGGTCTGAGAGCGTTCTGAACGCGTTTAAGCAGGCTCTGAGATTACCATCTTCATTCTCATCGTTATAAATCGATATATCAGCCTCTGCTATCCCTTGTTTTATCATCGATGGAATGAGATATCCGTTAACATACCATATTCTTTTTGGATAAGTATGTATCAGATATTTAGCCATTTGAGGTCGCACTCCTTATCAATATCACATGTACTATCATTAATCACGATATAATTGGTATAATCAATTACGTTTAACTCGGTGCCTTTTATCACTTGCCATAGTTCCCATGCTATCGGCATACGTCTTAGTAATCCACAATTGAAATACATCTTAGTATCTTCTATCCCTTCTCTGAAATGCTTCTGGTTAACTACTTTGAAAGCAAATGGTTCTGCCCATCTTTTCGGATATTCCGGAGCAAATGGAGGAGCAGATGCGAAGAACTGAATATCATCGGTCTCTACATTGATTATAATATCAATGGCCTGCTTTGAAAATATTACATCTCCAAATAGATAACAGACTTCCTCATCAGTTGGATAAAATGCATCAACCCAATATGAATACGGGTTATATCCAAATTCGTTATCATGATGCAGTATTTCAACATCTAAAAAATCAAACATTGGATTATTAGAACTGACAGCAATATCATCTATTCCGGCTTCACGCAGTAATCTTATCGTACGCTCAACTATAGACTCACCATTTCTCAGCTTAAGTAATTGCCTTGGATTCTCAGCGAATGGTCCATATTTTCCACCGCACATGATGATATATTTCAAGTTGCTGTCCTTCCTTCATTCTGACCAAAGGCTACGTAGTGCCAATAATACATCTGGTTATCTTCTCCGAATGCTTCTCTCAGGTCTGCGTATTTCTCCTTATATACTTCGGGATTGAAACTAGCACTTGCCTGTCTGAATTCCCCCATTCCGAATTGCTGGAAATGGATCCAGAGAGCATTTGCATCATCTCCAAATATCTCGTTTAAATCATCATACTTATTTGAGTAATATTCCGGATTGAATACCGGTGAATAATCATATCCATCAATGATATATCCAGTAGTGGGAAGAGGAGCAGGAGCATTGAGTCTCTGGTTAACCAGGTCTGCTATATTCGGCATGCACTTCTTAAGGAATGGTCCAGGGCATGCAGTAGATGCAAAATCACAATGCATGGTCATATTAGCACCATTTATACCCTTGATTCTTTCATTCTTGCTATCTGACCATATGAGTTTCTTGATTCCATTTCTCTGACAGATATCAGTGCAGAGATTTATGAGTGAGTTCATAGCAAGTGCTGATACCGTCCAATAAGGAGCAAGCAGTTCATTTGCTACCTCTATCGTCACTGCCTGCATATCATTTGCTTTATTCGATGAAGTCCAGGCACCATTCTTCTCCTCTACATACATTGCAATCCTGCCATCAGTTCCGATTCCATAATTGGAATTACCTCTCTTGTTATGGAATACTCTACCGCAGGTCTCAACTGAAAGATTGCCGGCCATATGATGGATAGTAATCTTTCTTATAGGTCCTGGTCTCAATCCATAATTGCCAGGTGATAAATCTACATACTCTACCAAAGGACTATTAGTAAACATCATTCCTCCTCCTTCATCAAATCTCGTTAAATTATACTGATTAACTACTCTCATGCAATTCTCTACATAATTCGGTCCGGTTGCATATCCTGCATCTTTCAATGCCTGCAGATATCCTTCGGGAGTCGTTTGAGACTTTGCTTTAGTATATCTTCCGGAATCGATGAATTGATAATATCCTTCTACTCCATAGTTCATATCTGAAAAAGCATACCAATCAGTGACTATTGGATATCTCACTCCGTTTTTGTATTCAAATGATGTAGACGTGAATTTTCCACAATTACAAGTTACTCTGCCTTCTTTATATTTCAATCCAAAATAGTTATGATACTGAGCCTTATCAGAGGTACCGAACCCAGATTCATGACAAGCCTGGGCTATGATGGCTGAATTGACTCCAAATCCAAATTTTGATTTCCAGCCTATAACATATTTTGATATCTCGTTTATAAAATCTTCCTGGATACTCATTAGTTACCCTTTCTATTTGCGTATTTTTCCATCGCATATCTGACTGCGTCTATCGAGTGGTTATTCTCATCTGGATAAGCACTTATGAACTCTCCATCTCTGTCTTGCTCATATTCATAGTTAACAAATTCCTTATAGGTCTCTGGACATCTTCTTTTATCGATATAGATATGCCTGAGACCTTGTAACCATTTGATTCCATATCGTATTGAATCTGGTCCTTTATTTGCTTCTCTTATGAACGCTCCATAAGCCTTGAAGTCTGCTACTGATTTAGGCTCTGCTGAATCGGCAATAACCAGTTCTTCTCTACTTACCTTCTTCTCCTCATCATAAAGTATCTTAAATACCGTCTCATTACGCGTTTTAACGGTTGAATACTCATCAAAGATATAAAGGTCAAGTCTCGTTCTATCAAAGTGCATCCTGACGAATCTGAATGGATCCTTAGCGAATCCCCAGTCAATTCCATTATATATTGAATCGAATGTTTTATAAAGTGGAATCTCCCTATCTGAGCGTTTTACCAATTGCTCCATATCCATATCTTCCACATTCTGAAATACATCTCCACCAGTTCCTACCGGCACGCCCATATACTCATGCTCATAAGCTTTTGGATTGATTTCTTTCAATTCCTCTGCTTCTTCTATGAACTCTGGTCCTAGCCATTCTTCAGGAGCTTGTAAGTAAGTTGTTCTGAATATGAGAGTATTCTTTTTTGGATGAAGTTCATATTCTTCAACCATTTCATTTGCCCAGTTATTCTTACTGATAGGTGGATTGAATGACCGAAAGTCCCAGAATAACTCTCCACCTCTCTTTGTGGACTGGGTAACTTTTCTGAGTTCTTTCTCTCCGGCAAATTGGTCAAGCTCCTCAAACCAGTTGATTGCTATATAGCCTATAGTGACCTTGATTGATTTCACTTTGTCTGGGTCATCAAGACCCATAAAATATATCTTTTGGCCGGTAGGTATATATTCGATTGGAGTGGAGTAATTCTTTGGGATTCTGAAATATTCCTCAAGACCGAGTTGATATATTCCCCAAACGATTTGTGGAAAGATTGAAGTCTGGATAGTATTTGCTATCTTTCTGAAACAGACGGCATTAGTTTCTGGATAGGTAATGATTAAGAGTGGAATGGTTACTCCAATAAATGATGATTTCAGACTACCTCTCCCTCCAGGAAAGATATATCTTGAATGCTCATGACCGAGTATATCCTCAAGGATATCGTCATATACCGGCCCTATACAGTCTTTTATCTTAATCTCTTTTACCATCGCTTCTCCTTTGAAATAGCGCGGGTAGGATTTGAACCTACGACCTCCTGGGTATGGGCCAGGCGAGCTTCCGGACTGCTCTACCGCGCGATATAATGAGATGATTGCTTAGGGGATAGATTATTATGAATAGAGGTATCATGGTATATTCTGAGAGGTAAGCAATCATCTCAAACAACGCCAGCAGGACTCGAACCTGCAATAATGAGAACCAAAATCTCATGCCTTACCATTTGGCCATGGCGCTTTGGATCCTAATCTCTTTTCCAGTTAACCTTTATCTGAACTACATTGTCAGGAGTTCCTTTAAGTCTATTCTCAATATCCACAGTTCTCTTTGCAAGTTCATTCATTGCCTTAATTCGGTCAGCAAGTGAGGCATCCAATCCAAATTGGTCTTTGACTTCTCCACGAGCAATCGCTGAATATAACTCCATAACTTCTTGAGCGTCCATTATTGATTTCTTCTCGGCTTTCTCGTTGAGTCTGGAGATTTCTGCCTGGACCTTTGATAATCTTAGAAGTTTGGATGCGGTAACATCAACATTCTTTGGAGCATACCCAGCTTTTAATGCTGATTTTCTACCATTGCCGGTTTTGGCATATTCTCTACAGAATATTCTTTGTTTTTCATTTAATTGATTATTCTGTTTCTTATCTGCCATAATCTTCCTTCTTCTTTCTTTCCACGTTTATTTTTTCTTAAATTTTAACTCATCATTAATAGTGAAATGCTCTATATTATTCTCACCATTAAAATATTCATATGAGGTTGCTCCAAATGCCTGGATCCATACATGATTTGCGCCTCTTTTTCCTGAGATACTTCCTTGTTTTATAAATTCATACTTCCATGAATCCCCTTTATAATACGCCGACCCCGCAAAACATTTATATGGTATCTTCTGATTATCAAATATTGCTGCTACATATCCTGCTACTCGATAACAACTTAATCCTTCTGCTGTTCTATGATTAGTTTTTCGACTTTCTTTTACTATCGCATCATTTATTTTATCCACCAATTCAGTTATCTGTTTTCTATTTCTGAAATTGATATTCTTCAATAAATCAGGATGTTTTTCAAGATATCGAGTAGCCTCATCATAATATTCCTGGGTTGTTTCTGCATAGGTATCTGGCATTGCTGGTCGAATATTTCTACCTCTGAAATCTACCGGCTTCTCTGCTTCTGGAATAAATCTCAGCCAATCATAATTATCCTTATTACCAAATCTATTTGGTTCTTTCATATAAGGATTTCCGATATTTTTACCTGCCATATCATTTCTTCTTTCTTCTTGATTGCTCAAAAAATCTACGATTACTCTCCTCAATAATCTTAGACCTGAGACCGAGCATATCCGGGAATTTCTTTTTAACTATCTTATGAAGTTCTGAAAATTCATCTGCCGATAATTTTTTAAGGTCAATGGATGATAATTCAACGGAATTCATTGACTCAAAATTCTTAACTTTTGCTTTCTTTGTACTACCATTTCTCTCCTTCAACTCATTCTCAATAGCCCTCATAGCTACCATGTCATAACTTGACATTGGTATTCCTTTGCTACCCTTCTCTATATTACTCTGGATTTCTTTTATTTCCTCTACGCTTCTCTTCTTAAGGAATTTATCCTGATATGATTTAACCCTATCACTTACTTGATTATTCCTATCATCAGCTTCTTTCTTATTTCTTGATATCTGTTTTTCTTTGGTATCATCCTCAACGCCGGTAGAATGAGTATCAGTAGGCTTTCTATTATGCCACTCCTTCTTGATATCCACTACTTCCATCCCACCATCGTTATAAACATTAAAAGTACCTCTGTACTCATTACCAGCTTTGTCATACAATGATACTTTCTCACCATTCATAAACTTAGCATCACGCTTGATATCTTCCATATCAGCACTTTCCATACCAAGTCCTTGTTGCTTTATATTATAATCAAGCCACTTTATATTCTTACCTGTTATATTATCGACCTTTTTCTTTATTTCATTTTCCTGCTGTTTTCTTAATGAGCCTTTTTCTTTATATTTCTTGATAATTGATTCTTTTTCAGCCTTCTTATTATCTGCCTCTATCATTGAATGGTCAGTTTTATTAGCAGGGTCATTATCTATCTTCTTTTGAACCTTATCTCTCAGAGCCTTTGGTCCACCAATGGATCCATCTTTGAATATAGGAACTCTTGCTCCATTAACAGTTACCCAACGCTCAATTTCTTTCTCTTGTTTAGCCATTACTCATTCTCCTCATATCATATAGGTTTGAAAGGAATATCTTTTTTAACTCCGGGATTACTAATTACAAATTTAAAATAAGAGATAATATTACCGGTCTTTCTATCTATCACGACTTCATTATCCCATTGGTCATCTCCTTCTGCCTTTGAATTAGTGAATACAAAAGCATTTGGGAATTCCTGATAACTATCTATATCTGGATCCATTCTTTTCGCTTTATCAAATGCTACTTCATAAGTAATCATGTTACCTCCTTTCTCTTTCATCAAGCTCATCATATAAATCTAATCTATCGGCAGTGTCTACTCGATGCCTTAATGCAAAATCTATCTGGTCCCCCACGCTCATACTTCTTGGCTGCCTTATTTGAACCATCTTTTCCAATGATTTTTCCATTCCGGTACGAAGACTAGCATTATCCAATCTTACTAATTCAGTATGGTTAACCTTTGTATCTCTGAGGAAATCTTCAATATGACTAGTAGCTGAATTATCTTGTGCGTCATATATATAAACTCTACCTCTACGATTAAGAATCATTACTGAATGATGACCTATATAAGGACCATCCTCTCTCCAACTTACATTTAACTCTCCTCTTGCCCCATCTCCCCAGCCTTTAACTCTATCGACAATGAGTTTAGAAGCCTGCTTTGCTCCTTTAGGCATCTGCATAATCTTTTGATATTTCTCAGAGTTCAATGCATTTTTAGCCCTAAGACGAACCAAGTGAGAGAGTCTGAATAATCCACTTTTAGCAGTATTTCCAGATATTATAAAATTATCCGGATTATCATAATCAAAATCAAAAATTGTATAAGTACCTCTCCAGTTCTTTCCCTTCTCACCTTTAGGATCCGGGTCACGAGGCATTGCTTCTACATCATATCCTCTTGCCTGTAATTCACTTGCTACTGTACATAATGCACAATTATTATGATATAATTTATTGCCTTCTCCATAATGAGGATTGATATAACATTTATCTTGACATTCAACTAATCGGTTAGTTGGATTCTTAACCTCATGCTGTTCACCGATTATGCCCTTATATTCTGGATAAGGCTGAAAATTCTTTACTTTATAATCAGAGTCATTCTCTTTTCTCGGTTCTTCCTTCTTGATTTCCTGTTTAACTTCTTCTTTCTTTGGTTCAGGCTTAGGTTCCGGTTTATCTTCTTTATGGTTAACCATATAGATTCGATGTGATATCTCTTTAATCTTTGCATCTCCTCTACTGGTAACTCCCATCTGCCCTGCCAGAATACTCCTTCTTGCGGGAGTTAATGACCTCAGATAATCTGCTATTGCCTGCTCGTCATGGATTCCCTTCTTAGCCAGCAGATTTGCCATTCTCACCTCAGGAGGAAGGTCTGAGTCTGGATCCTTAATAACTTTCTGAAGTCTTTCTCTTAATGCTTTCGGACCGCCAATAGTGCCATCTTTAAATATCGGTATCCTGGCACCTTTCATGGTTACCCATCTTTCAATTTCTTTTTCTTCTTTCTTAGCCATTTCCTAATATTCTCTCTTCATATTTAGCCCTGGCCTTATTCCATTCTTCATTATCAGTTGGAATCTCCCAGCCATTTAATTCATACCAATAATCCCTCAACCACAAAACAATCTGGATATCTGAGGAAGAACTGAACAATTCAACGTTCTTATATTTCTGTCTCTCAGAATCCCAGATTGCCTGTTTTATTACTATTAACTCCACTGGACTATCGGTTTTGGAACTATAAAATTGAGTTTTATTTAAAAGAATCCTGGCGTCATATTTCTCATTGATAGCTTTCTGGAGTTTTTTAATCTGAGGTCCGAATGCTTTAGCCATTTATTTTCTACGACCTCTCCCACGACTTCTTCTTGTATGGGTAACTCTACGTCTATATGTTCTTCTTACTGACTGGGATGCGGTTGCCATTATTCTCCTCCTATCAATTGTCGAACCATGCTATCCTCGATATCCTCAGCGTTCTGAGTATATTCAGTTACCACTTCCTCAACCGGCAGAGTGATATACCAGAGGAATCCACTAATAGTTAATATCTCCAAAATTACCATGATAATGAATGCTATAAACCATCTCTTTGCACTCATCTTGATTTCGTGGAGTAATTCAGTTGCTAATGTCTTTTCTTCCATAAACATTCTCCTTTATTATTATAAAATTATTTAGAGTTAACATCAACTATTTTATTATCTGAGATTATCATCTCTATTTCTGCCTGGCCATTATCCACAGTTTGGTATATGGATAAGCAATCATTACAGATATGATAGAATTTATCATTCTGGATTCTTTGAAACATCAATGCTGAACATTTAGGACATCTCGGTACATTAGATTGTAATATCGTTATCATTTATGACCCCCATTTCTTGTAAAGCTTTTTGATATCCAAGTTCATATCCTACTGCTTTTCCATCTGAATATCCTTTATTATATTGGTCTCTATCATAATTCAATGCTTTTATTAATTCGCCTTTATCGATGTGAAAACCAACCTGTTGTTCAATCTCATAGACATATCTATCTTCTTCCTGTTTCATTTGCTCATTAATAGTTCTTTGTATCATTTCAATAGGACTTTCATACATCTACTTTTTCTCCCTCGATTATTATTTTCAAATTGCTATAAAAATCACGCATGACGGCTGAAGTAAACTCATTGGTGGATAATTCAGCTGTCAATTTTTCAAGTCCCTCTCTGATATCTTTTTTAGCATCAGCGTATCCTCTTTCATATGCTCTGAATGCTATATCAGCCTTACTCAAATTTTCTTCAAGAGTATCAAAAAATTCTTTAGATTCTTCACGCATTCTATTCCTCACTTTCTGCCTTTATAGTTGCAACTCCATGTATCATGTCTTTACTACCATCTTGATACTTTATCCTTATCCAATTCTCAACATGGTTAGTACGAAACTCAAAAGATTTACAGTTTATATGATGTTCTGTACCACTATACTCAATTACAGTTATCTTCATTCATCATCACTTTCCTTTCAAAGTTTAATTCGTTGTTTAATTCGGTTTTAATTCGATAGATTTTTAAAAATGAATTAAAGTTTTTAGGGTCAAAAAGTTTAATTCGTTTCACTTTCTGCCTTGATTATCTTATCAAGACATTCCTGACACAGTTCTATTTTTTTCCATCCGCCCTCATACCATGACCACCAATAACGTTTTGCCTTATATTTGTATTTTATTTTTGCATCGGGTGATTTTTTCTTACATAAGTCACATACGTGTAATTTCATTCTTTTTCCTCCCTTTCTGCCTTGTGCTTGTCAATAATCCGCAATACACTTCTAACTTTGATACTCTGTCTACCATCTGCAATATTGATAACATCTGCCCTTAATTTCTCCAGCGGAGTGCCGTTTCTTAATGCTCTTGCCATTTCACATACATCATCTACTGCTATTTCATTGTCTTGTATTCCGTTGTCAAATAGCCTTGTATATACATCTTCGGATATATTAACTATCAGTTCCATTCCTTATCCTCACTTTCTGTTTTGTGCGGTGTACAAAAATGTCTATCAAACCAATTAACATACGGATGGCAACCGCAAGTTTCACACTTTTTCGATTGACAAACGTTGTTCTCTGGGTAATAGTAATCACATTCTTTGCAAGCGTTTCGCTTAAACCATTTAATTAACTTTTTTATCATTTATTCCTCACTTTCTGTCTTGCATGGTGCATTTACTTACTTCATCTGCTCTAATTACAAAGATTTATTATTCCGTCAAGTGCTTCTTTCTTATTTGGATTATTGTTTGCGATTTTATTTATCGCCCTTATTGTAGATTTGCACCTTGCCAATTTAAC
>Ga0247610_10004088_pt1 | contig 15696 bp, 12 predicted proteins | sample 174DNAGHGhighgp2_FD_193483 | JGI IMG/M metagenome (GOLD analysis project Ga0247610, IMG submission 193483) | Sheep rumen microbial communities from Palmerston North, Manawatu-Wanganui, New Zealand - 1742 DNA GHGhigh gp2 | ecosystem: Host-associated > Mammals > Digestive system > Stomach > Rumen... | reverse complement strand
GTTCAAATAATCAAATAAAACATCAAGTCTTTCACTTTGATATGCAGTTGGCTTTTTTTCAAAACTTGATACTATGGCGGCAAAAATGTTATGAATCTCTTTGAGAACATTCAAATATTTCACAGATTCCGAATCCGATGACAATAAGGATCCTATGTAATAACCATACAGCATACCCTTCATTTTGTTGATTCTTACATCTTTTTCTATTTCCAGTTCATTCAGCGCACAAGGTTCACACGATTTAATGGGTATATAACAATTGGATGGTTTTTGAATAGTTTTTATTTGCCTTGCATAAAGACGCATCAGTTTCGTTTCCAAACTTGATTCTGACATAGACAAAGTAATTGTTTTGTCCGTTTCATCGTAAAACAAAAACCGTGAAGTAGTTGGAGTAAGATATATGGTATGGTCACAATACCAAAACCCATCTGTTTGTTTAAGCTGTGTTTCATCAATCAATAATTCTATCAATAACGGATGATCTTCAATGTCACTTTTCGGACGTTCAAAATAGCAAAGGCAATCATTCAAAACTATTGCATTGGAAAATGGATTTTCTGGAATGGTAGCCCAACGTGAATAGCCGAACCCTCGATTATCATAAAACGCTTTTGGGGAGATGCTCTCACTCGACAGAATGTTATTGAAATTCAAAGTCGAAGTAGGTATATAGTATTTTTTCATATTAAATATCCTCCACGATGTCTTTTTCGGTATTTTTATACAAATTACTCGGGACTATGGATAATGGGAATGGTAACTCTCCGCTATACATAACATATAGATTACGGTATGTGCGTGTCATAGCAACATACAAGGCTTTTTGCTCGGATTCCATCCTCAAAGGATTCAATGGTATTATTCCTGGCAAGAATACCGTTTCAAATTGTAGCCCTTTTGCACTATGATAGGTCATTACTTTGGGGTTTTCAGTTGTAAAATCAAGATTCTCGATTTTTTTACTTTTTAACTCATGATGAATCTTTTCATCATTTAACAGTTCTGAGACTCTATCTACATCATCATTATGTGGTACCAAAATACCAACATCTGAAACTGTTTTGTTGTTTATCATTCTTGCAATAGCCCGAATCTGGTCTTCCAAAGTATTATATTTTACAAAACGAGGAATAACTGTTTCCGAACTCTTATAAATATTCTCATTGAAAGGTTGTAAATCTACACCTACATATTGAACAACTCTTGCAACAGGCAGAGGTAATCTGTAATTATGGCACAAATTAAAAATTTCAAAATCTTTATTATCCGGAACAATGGAGCTTATCCTATTAACAGGCATGGTAATCTTGGGTGTTCCATCAGATTTTCGAATCCCATTATAAATCGATTGTGCCGTGTCACCAAAGAAGAAAAAATGTTTATTAGCAGCACCTATAAAACTTTGTATTTCTTCTTTGTCAAAATCCTGTATTTCATCGACTATAATATAATCGGTTTTAGGATACCCCGCTTCGCTGTACTTCCAATGATAAGTAAATGGAGTTTTAATATCAAGAGCATTGCGACCAGCGTTCATATACTTGCATAACGCCTTGGTAAAAACAATAATCTTGTAGTTTTGAGTGTTTTTTTCTCGTTGAATACGTTGTGCCTTGATAAGTGCAAGAACTGATTTCCCGCTTCCTGCGCAACCCGAAACAATACAAGACTTGTCAAGTACAGCATGAAGCACTCGATATTCATAATCATCTTTTTCTAGGTCAGATTCCTTGACCATCCAGTCTCTTCTTGGCATATCATTATTATTTGTTAGTTATCATTCTCCAAGCCACTTTGCTTTTATCGGAACTTTTATGAGAGTGGCTTGTTATAAAAGTTTGGTTATAGTCTTTGTTCCTGCCTATTACTGAACAATTTACCAGTCCGATACCGCGATCCATCATTATGGGCAACCATTCTTGTGAGGTGTTGTTGTACGTTGTAACATCTACAAACAGCATTATTCCACTATTGTTCAGTTTAGGAAGCAAAAATTTTGTTATATGTTCATAGGCATTCTTCTCTTCAAATTGTTTCTTTGTTACAAATTCACAAATTGCTTTGAATGACATGATAATGTCAAAGTTCTCTTGCATAATGTCATTAAGAACTTCTAATTTATAAATGTTAATGTGTATATGTGCTGGACTATTATTTATCTGGATTTTTGATTTGTGTTGATAGGCAGCAAGTATATCTTCATACAGCAAAAGAGCATCTTGATTTCCATCCAAAGCAACTATCCGAACTTTCTTTAAATTTGGCAACAACTCTTCCATTACTGTTAGAAGTCCAATGATTTCACCACCAGTACCACTGCCAAAATCAAAGATTGACAATTCTTCATTGGCGACATATTCAGAAATGTGTTCTTTGAAATATTCGCTAAAAATACAATATGACTCTGCGTAGCTTCGCGGAAAATAAGTGCCAAGATAATTCAATGTCTTTTCTTTATCATCATCAATATTTGTCATATTTGAATATTGCGGGCAATATTTCGCCCCCAATTCATTAAATATGAGGTCGTCAAGCCATTGAGGAAGATATACAGAAGTGTCCATATGTTGTTTATATAATTAACGAATTAACATTCACTTTATTGTTGTACTGGTGTCACGTCAACTATTGTTTTATCTCTCAATTTGACTAATATATTATCACCGTTCTTTAGATTGTTAATTCTTTTCATCAAATTTGCCGGGAGTTGATGTCGTTTTCCGTCATATGAAATGAAACATACTCCAGGCAGCATACTGACAATTGTCCCCTGTGCCATTTCAACTTTATTTGGTTCAGACAAATGCTCTTTAATGGTTGATACAAGCTTTATGAGGATTATTCGTATGCTGTTAAATGTGGCTTTCTCCAGAAACTGATACAACTTATTATTCTCGTCTTTTTGATTATATATAACCTGACACCTATGTTCCCCCTCGTTTCTTACCTTCCGAAGATTTCCTAGGGTTATCTTTATTTTACTATCTTTAGGGAACAATATGTTACACAAAGCATTTATTTTGAAAGACACAGGAATGTCTCCCACATTACTTTCTGAATTTGTTTGCGAACGTCTGAATCTGTATTTTCCACCTTCTCCATCATTCAGTGTGTTGTTTTCTATAATAGTCAATAAATCTTGAATATGCGGATATGAAATATGGAAATAATAATTGACAATATTTTCTACCTGATAAAAGGCATTGACGCAGAAAGTATAAAATCTATCAATCTCCTTCTCCTGCAGATTATATGCTGCATTCTCCATACGGAGATTGTCAATAATCAACTGATCCTTTAATCGCTGATTTGTGATGAAGTCATATGTTATACTATTGTTCGCTTTAATGCATAATGCGGAACGGATAAATGCGACATCATCGGACACTCTTGAAGAATCCGACATATTAGAATTGCCAAATCTATTTTTTAATTCAGCCAATAGCCATTCATTCCCCGGTTTACGGGAATATTGTTCAATCTTATCTATTTGTTCAATTATCTTTTCTCTATCTGTCATAATTATTGTCGTGCACTACAATTTTTATGATATACATTATCTGGATTATTCTAACAGTTCATTCAAAGCCAAAAATTCCTCAAGGATTTCCCTGTCACCTGACAATTCCGGAACAAATGTTATTTTGGTATTCTCATGGTTTGTTTGTCGATGACTCTCATTTTCTGGTATTTTATCATAGCCGACCAATTTTTCAAGTCTTGTATTCAACTTTTTATACATTTCATTTTCTTTTCCTACTACCATCTTGAGGTAAAGCTGCTTTCCTGCAATGACATTCTCAATATGTGGTATACTTACATTTGGACGTGTGGTTTTCGGAGTATAGTGTTTTTCAAAGAATCGCTGCGCTTCGGGCAAGCCTTTTGCTTCCCAGAGATGCAGGAAGAGACGTATCTGCTTGACATACCTCCTTGTGACGTTGGTTCGCTCGTTTACGGTCAATCCGGTGACCTCCTGCCGTTCCCCAGTATGACAAAGGCGTGTCTTGTCAGGGTTAATCTTGAAATGCTCCTCATTTTCGATAATATTTCGCAGGGACTTGCAGAATTTTCCGTCCTCTGCAAACATGTTGGATGAGCAACTGAAGGTAATGTCGTCGGCATAACGGGTATACTTCATGCCATAGGCTCGCGCCAGTTTTGAGAGTTTCCGGTCAAGATGTTCGCTGATGAAATTGGTGATGGTGGGTGATGTCGGTGCGCCCTGTGGTAAGACATTTTTTCCATCAGCATTGGTGTAGCAACACAAATCGGCGACAAGGCTTGCCATTTTTTCATTCATGCTGAATGGCGCCACCAAGAGACGTTTGAACACGCGGCCAGACGTTATACTTGGAAAAAAATCTTTCAGATCGATATTATAAACATACTTCTGCCCCACGTGCACCTTTGCATTTGTCACGACCGATCGCCCAGGAACAAAGCCCATGGCCGCCTCATGTGGTGAATAAAGTGTTTGGAATATCAGGTTTAGTGCGCGCTGAATCATCTTCAACCCAGCACACGGGGCATCAATGGTACGGAACTCTCCCTTTTTCTTTTTGGGTACCTGAAATGTAACATAACGTTTCTTGTTATGGGAAGAATAGGCGTAGTAGTTCAGCATCCGCAGTGTCAACTTTCGGGCATCTTTTCCATACAGAAATTTAAGTGCGACATTGAGTATAGACAATAATGACTCTTTGGCTTTTATCTGTGGCCAACACTCCCGAATCACATCAAGACATTCTTCCTTTTCTTCCTCGGAAAGTGAATGAGTATCTTGCTTGGTACCGTCTTCTTTCTGATCCACTTCGGAATTGTTGTTTTGCTCAATTTGTATGCCCATTAACAATTCGCCTTCATCAGGAAAGTCAATATGAGCGACTTTCTCATCCGCTTCCATTTGCATGTCGAATTTTGCCGTAACCTTTTCATCTTTATGGCGGTTGCGGTCTATAACCTTCTTCAGGGCAGATTTGCTATTTGTTTTCTTTTTTGACATGCTTTTCTATTATTAAGCCTTTTGGCGATTGTCATCCCAGTCCTTCATTACTTCAGATCAATACTCCAAAACATAATATCTCATAATAAACAATATCTCACATAACAACTACTTCATCCATAAAAAACTATAAGATGTTATGACTAACTTTCAAAGCCATACACTGAAAGTATGGACCCGCCGAATTACAAACATTTCTGTTTGTACCCACCGAAGTGAGGCAGCAGGCGTACCAGGCTGCTAACAGCCTGGATGTTCTAATTCAGAACAGGAATGACAATCGTTTCAAAGGTCTCTTTGGCAGTGGCTTTGATTATTGAGAGTGCCTTACCGGATTTCTCTCATTTTTAATTTGCAAAGATACAATTTTTATCACATCGTGCAAATTGTCCTTCTCTCGTTTTCGTTTGCAAAAGTACAGCCGTTGTGCGCAACTTATTTGCGTATGCTTGTTTTTTACTACATTTTACTCTTTAGAGAACTAAAGGATATTTTCGATGTATTATGGCCGATGCGGACTGTCGTGTTAGAACGGCATTTCCCCACCCATCCCCAAATTTCATCATATTTCAAAGGAAGCACTTCTTCCCCGACCTCATTGATAATGCCCCACTTTGCATATTTGTCCGGATTTTCTATACTGTCCTCAAATAAATGTCTATTTATTCTATCATGTGCAGCAGGGCTACTGGAAAACAAAGTGTTTTTTGAGCTACAATATCCAACTTTGCCATGAGTGCGGACTCTGGCAAATCCCGAATCGAATTCGTCAATCCATCCGTATTTGTCACATGGTACAATAATGGTTCCGTCTAAGGATACAACACCTTGTTTTCTTCGATGAGAGTCTGACACTATCGCCACATTTCCATAAACATCAACTACATCATATTTTTGTTTTAGATTTTTAACCTGTTTTGCACGTTTGAAGCGCTCAATTTCACTCTCTATCCTCATTATTTTTTCCTCTTCTCTAGTGATAGCGTTCGCAACTTTTATCATTTCAGATTCTTTCATAGTATATCTCGTTTTCGTTTGCAAAAGTACAGCCGTCGCGTGCAGCCTATTTGCGCTGTGTTGTTTTTATTTGTCAGGACAGGTGGCTGTAATATAGGTTTGACCACGAGAATGCTCTGGTTTTGTGCGTAAAAGTATGCCTTCAGCAATCATATCGGGAATAATGAAGTTTCTTAAATAGTTTGGAGTCTTATTCAACAATGCCGAAAGCTCGTCTACAGAATGTTCAACAACACAAGCCTCAGCAATACACTCACGTATTAGCTCCTTGGACATTCTAGGCTTTACTTTAGCCCTCACTTGGTCATCAACAGTTCGTTTGTTTTCGGACAAATGGTCAGATGCAATATTAAAATTGCCAGTTGCAATATTAGTTGCATCACTAAGAGTATCAGTTGCAATATTAGTTGCATCATCAGGAGCAGCAGTTGCAATATTATGGTTTGTAGTTGCAATATTAGATGCGTCATTGGGAGCTGCAGATGCAATATTATGGGCATAATTTGCAATATATGTTGCATCCTCCAAATCTTGGCACCACTCGCAAACGGTTTGAACCTTGATTCGATGGCCAGACTCTTGTATTTCGTCATTCGTACGATTGGTTAGCAAGAGGAGATCGGTGCACCCTGTCTGTCGAGCGGCAAGCAGCAGGCCTTTGATTTCGCGCTTTCGGGTCTTTTCTGATGAAATGTCGTACGACACCTGGATGGCCTGAATCACACGGTTGCCCTTGCAGACGATAAAGTCGCATTCGCCCGAACGGTCGTTGAGATAATAAACATCAAGACCTCTCGTTTTGCAACTGCGAATCAGATGGATGGCCACAACAGTCTCTAATCGAAAACCAAGGTTGTCGCCTGCAAAAGCGTTGTCCCTCTTGTCCATCATCGCCACATCTACAGCATACACTTTCTCTTGCACCACGCGCAGGCGACTCTTTGGCGAATATTTTTGGATACCTATCAGCAAATAGGCCTCTTCAAGGTATTTTACGTAGTTCTTGACGGTGTTATCGGATTTGATTCCAAACGTTTTTGCAAGGTCTTTGATGACAATCGGGCAGGGCACCACGTTGAGCAGATGCTGCGCCAACTGTTCGAAAGCGGCCTTGTATGCTATATTGTAACGCTGCTCTATGTCGCGTTTCAAGATATTGTCAACCAATTCCCCAACGTAGCTTTTGTTATCCTCGATGGTGAGCAGCTCGGGGAACCCGCCTTGTCGCATATAATCATCGAAGGCTTTCTGTCGGAAAGCTTCTGCCTTGGTCGTGCGCGATTTGACATCGACATTTTTCATCGTGCAGTACTCACTGAACGAAAAAGGATACAGCGATATTTCCTTGCTGCGGCCAGAAAGATGTGTGGCCAATTCCCCACTGAGCAGTTTTGCGTTGGAGCCAGTGATTACAACGTGCATCTTTCTGCGCAGCAATCGGTTGACAAACAGATGCCACCCCTCCACATTCTGAACCTCGTCAAGGAAGAGGCAGGTTATATCTCCATATATTTTATATAGCACCTCCAGCACATCATTCAATTGGCTGGCATCGATATCAACCAAACGTTCGTCATCGAAATCGACATAGGCGTACGTGCAGCCACTCGATTGTATGGCTTGGTAGCAAAGCGTTGATTTGCCGCTTCGCCTCACTCCGATCACCACCTGTGCTTGACTGCTATTCATATCAATCTGCGACTCTTCGTGCCGGTGACACAATGTCTCCTGTGCGCGCGACGCAAGTTCCTCCTGTTGGTCGGAGAGTATGGTTTCCAGTGTCCGTTTGTCAATCATATTCTGTCAGATTTTCGCTGCAAAAATACACAATTTTTTTCACAAACTGCAATATTTTACAAAAAATCTCATTTCTGACTGCAATATTTTACAAGTTTTGGTATATCCAGACTGCAATATTTTACAAAAATTGACCCCTGTAGACTGCACTATTTTACATTGCCATCAAGCTCGCGGTAGGCCTGCAGATGCCCGGCTACGCGCTCAAAAACCTTCTGGCGGGTGTCGTCGGGCGTGAGAACAAGGAGGTCGGCACCATAGGATGTGAGCTCCCGGATAAGCTCATAGTTCTCAATGCAGTCGATGGAGAAGAAAGCGCCCCCTTCCAATGTGGGATACTGCCTACGCAGTTCGGCTTCTTTTTCATTTCGATAGTGCTTCTGCGAATCGTGGATGGGCTTGGTGGCGATATAGTCCTTCGAGTGGTCGCTGACCCAGAAGACAATGTTCAGCAGCGGTCGCCCGGTGTAGAGCGTCACGCCAACGATGTCCTCAAAACGCTCATTTATGTCGCCATCATAATCCACATAGCGACGCGCAGGCAACTGCACCACTCGGTCCATGCGGTCCAGCGCCAGCGTGAGCAGGTTGCCGGTGTCGTCGGTCGCCGCTATCAAGAACCACCGGCGGTTGTACTCCTTCAGCAGATATGGATGAATCACTACAACACGCTCCTCCTCAGGCGACACAAACGTATGAAAGTGAACCTCCAAAACCACTCTTTGCGAAATGGCTGTAAAGAGTTCGCCAAGCAGATTCGAGTTCTCCAGCGGGTTCTTAGTGAAGGAGATTATTTGTCGGTCGCTCTTCACTTCCAGACTCTTCCGCAGGGCTTCCAAGCCGTCCAGATTGGGCAAACCGTCGAACTGACCCAGCAGCGACAACGCACCAGAAAGCAGATGCATCTCATCCTCTGTCATCTTCTTCTTGAAGATTGAGAATGATGGGTCGGCATAGCGAAGACAGTTCTTCTTGACGGTCTTCCGCGTATTCTTCTTGCTCACCTCATCAATCTGATAATGCTCTATCTCAGCCAGAAAAGGCCCCTCATTTTCCAGATAGTTAATATCCATCTGTATGGTGCGCAGACTCACAGTCCCCTGTTTGCGCTCCTCCAATTCCTCATTGACCTTCTGAAGCAGGTCTTCGGTCGAGTAATGATGATAACGGTTGGCCAACAGCTTGTCCAGAATATAATATCGCGTTACCGCGTTCTTGTTTGCGGGCATATCTTTTTCGTTTTTTCGTTTGCAAATTAACAACTAAGGGGCGAAACCTATTATCGTCCCAAAATGCAAAAATACTAAAACCATCTGAATTACAAACGAAAAGTCTATCTTTCCCCACCAAAATCAACATTCTAAATATATTCCCTAAACCAATGTCCTGAAAGCGATTCCGAAAAAAACACCCTAAAACAATACTCCTACCCTTCTATTCCGCCAAGCATGCCAACATTCCCACAATCAGCCATCTACTTCACCCTTTCCATATGATAGCCCATCCGTCTCAACTGCACCGCCATGCCGAAGTAGTACAGTTGCCGCAGGCATGCCACATAGGCCTCGAAAGCCTCACGGGTGCCGGGCTCCACCTGCTCGCGCATCAGGGCGTAGTGCACACGCGTGGCGCACTCGCTGACCGTCCGCGACAGCCTCTCGTCCTCCTCACCACGCACCATCAGCACGTCCTCGCTAATGTACTCGTCCATGGCGTCGTAGCCTCGCTTGTCGCGCATATAGAGGTACAGGTCGTCTATCTGCGAATATACCTCCCACTCGTCGTCCCACAGCTTGGCAACAGCCATGCCTATGTACATCATCCAGCCCAGGCTGGCCACGGGATAGGCGCCGTACTCGCGCGCTCCATCGGGAATATACGAACTGCCTATACGCTCCCAGCGCTCCGTCACGTCAGGACATTCCGGCAAACGCTCGTCCACTTCCCCTATTCCTGCCAGATACTGATGCAGGTCATCATGTATCGACGATTCAAACTTTTCCATCTTTTATAACTATTTATCAAACATACGATTACATTCCTTCATCAAAAAAAAACTGGCCATCACCTCTTCCCGGCCATCATCACCACAGCCGATGCTGCCAGACCATAGTACATCGGATCTGCCGGCAGGTGCAGCAGGGCGGCCAACAGCATGACCACGGTGCCAACCACCATGCTGACAATGATATAGCGTGCTTTGAAACGTCCAGGTAACCACAATGCAAAACTCAGTGGCAACAGCAACGCCGCGGCACGCAGACCCAGCGACAGGAACCCTAAGTCGTTGATAAACGACCCCTGCACAAAGTGCGACGCTACGATGCCCAGCAGCAACAGCAACGCTATCGACAACCGCGTCTGCGCCAGCTGACCCACCCTCGGCTTACGACCGAGGAGCGCGAACAGGTTGCCATAAACATCGCGCGTCAAGATGGTTGCGGCACCGAGTACCAAACCGCTCCCACACCCCAAGATATTGATCAACAGCGTCCCCAGCGCTATGCCACCCAGCCATGCCGGCAGGTGGGCGAGGATGAACGTCGGAAACGCCTGCAACGAGTTCTCCAACACTCCTACGCCAGCCGGAAGCGATTCGCCTGCCTTCTGCAATTCAGCCAGTTCCGACACCGTCACGTAATGGCCTCGCATATACATGCCCACCAACGTGCATGCTGCTCCTATCAGCGGTATCAGTGCCGCACAATACACAGCGCCACGACGCGCCTTGCGTGTGCTCGACGCCGACCACACCGCCTGCGCATACGTCTGTGTGCACACCACCCCGAGGGTCAGCGACAGGCAGCCGCCCAAGTCCTTGAGTGGCCCGCGCGCCAGCAACGTGCCGTAACGGCGATGTATGTCCTCAGCAGTGGCTATGTCGTTCATCGACGCCAGATGCGCATTGCTATACATCGTCTCTATGCTCTCGCGTATCCCGCTCAGGCCATGCCCTATTCGCCACACGACTATGCCGGCGGTCAGCGAACTCACATACAGCAGCACCAGCTTGACAATCCCGCCACTGCCGGCACTCCTGATTCCGCCAAATATCACCAAGGCGGCAATAAGCACAGCACCAACAACAAGCGCCAACGACGTCGACGCACCGAAAAGACTGGTGATCATGGCCGACGACGACAGCAACTGCGACGTGATGCTGATAAAGATGCCTGCAAGGAAGAAGATGCTGCCCACCGTCTCGGCCTTGCGGCCATATTCGTTGCGCACCACCTCCATAAGCGTCGTGCATCCACTACGGCGCAACGGACCAGCATAGACCACTCCCAGCACCAAGGCTCCCAGCGCGGCGCCAATGGTGAACCACCAGGCCGAAAGGCCAAACGAGAAAGCCAGTTGCGCGGTACCGATGGTCGACTGACCACCCACCAGCGTACCCAATATCGCTCCGCAGACCATCCACGAGCCCGACTTGCCACCGGTGGTGAACGATGCGGCATCTTTCACCCTCCGACCCGAAAAAACACTCACTGCAAGCAACACGCCAACAGTCAGCACTATACCCAAAATATGTACTACACTCAGCATACTGTATTCTTTTTTTTCGACTACATTAACGCCTCTCAACTCTTATTATTGCCTCTCATCGTCACGCCGTCAGCTCTCTGCTTTCAACGCTCTATCTCCAGCCCCATCACCGTAACCATCTCCTATTCCCTGAAGCCGTACCGGTTGTAGAATCCTTGCAGACTCCCCTCGGCCGCCGTTGTCAGGTGAACTCCTCTAAATATTCGTTCAATTCGTTTTTTAGCTTGCAAAACAATTGATTAAAAAAAATAATTCGTTTAATTCGTTTAATTCGCCGTTAAAAAAAACATTCGTGTTATTCGTGAAATTCGTGTTCAAAATCAAATTCGTTAAATTTGAGCAATTCGCCGTTCAAAACAATTATTATTTCACCTCTAAATTCTAAATATTCGTTTAATTCGTTTAATTCGCCGTTAAAAAAAACATTCGTGTTATTCGTGAAATTCGTGTTCAAAATAAAATTCGTTTAATTCGACCAATTCGCCGTTCAAAAATAATTATTAGAGGTTTCCTTTTCGACCAATTCGCGTTTTGCTTGCAAAACAAATTCTAAATTCAAAAAAAACTCTCCTCCGCCGCTCTCGGCATCTCCTCCTCCCCTACCGCGTATTGCACCGCCTCATGACGGCGGTAGTGTGCCAGCAGATTCTCGTTTAGCAGCACCTCCACCTCTCGCATCGTATGCTCCATCACCGACGCCTGCAACTGGCATTCCCACACCACCACAACCTGCCAGCCGTTCTGCCTCAACTCGGCATAGTTCCGCTCGTCACGGCTACGGTTGCGCGCAATCTTCTTCTCCCAAAACGCCGTGTTGCTCTGCGGTATACGGAATCTCGAACACCCCTCATGGCCATGCCAGAAACAGCCGTTGACGAATATCGCCGTCCTGTAGCGACGCAACACAATGTCTGGCGACCCGGGCACACTCCGCACATTGAGCCTGTAGCGGTAGCCGTGCGACCACAGCCAACGCCGCACCGCAAGCTCTGGCTTCGTCCCCGAGCTCCGTATCCTCGACATGCAGACATGCCGTTGCTCCGCAGTCAGTTTATCCATCTATTCTTCAACCTCCTCCAGCAGGCCTGTCTCCGAATCGATGATGAATCCCCTCACCGTGATGTCCTTAGGCACCAACGGGTGCGTCCGTATCGTCTCCACAGTCCTACGCACCGACGTCGGCGTGTCCTTGAATCCCTCCAGCCAATGGTGCAGGTCTATGCCACATTTCCCGATAGTATCAAGCGTCTCTTCGCTGATGCCTCGCGACAACATCTCCTCGTGGAAATGGTCATAGCTCATGTGGCATGCCCCACAATGCGAGTGTGCCACCACCATAACCTCCTCCACTCCAAGCTCATAGATAGCCACCACAAGGCTTCGCATCGCCGAGTCGAATGACGAAATCACCAGCCCGCCAGCGTTCTTTATTATCTTTGCGTCACCGTTCTTCAGCCCCAGCGCCGCAGGCAACAACTCCGTCAGGCGCGTGTCCATGCACGACAGCACAGCCAGCTTCTTGTCCGGATATTTGTCCGTCAGGTACTGCTCATACCCCCTGTTATCAACAAATTCCTTGTTATATTCTACAATCTGATCAATCATATCTTGTCTGCTTTTTTACTCAACTTTCGCAAGTTCTATATTGATGATAATTAGTGTCACTTCGCGACAGAAATCTCGCAAATCCTTTCAAATCTTTCAATATTTATCTGTTTGATTTGAGTAGATTTGTAAGATTTCTCGCCATAGGCGACTTAATATCAAGAATTTCGCATACATGCGAAACTTGATTTTTTATTAATTAGTCACTAAGCAACATCTCATCAAAAAACGCAAAACCGCTCCAAATATTTCATCCCTACCATTTTTTGCAATCAAAAAAAATAAAGCTCAATCCTAAATATTCGTTCAATTCGTGTTTTGCTTGCAAAACAATTTGTGATTAACAACGTTTTCGCTAAGCCAAATGACCAAAATGGAGCTTGCTCACTTTGGCATGGCGAGAAAACGACACCTAGAAAAGGAACAAATTTATTCGTTTAATTCGAAAAATTCGCCGTTTAAAAACAATTATTAGAGGTTCCCACCAAAAAAAATTCACATTCCAAACCACATAATTATCAACCCCTTAAAATTATTCCTCCAACAAAATAAAAAAAACTTCTTGCCAGTATCAATTTTCTTCGTACTTTTGCAAACGATTTCGAAAGAAAATGATCTGCTAGCTCAGTTGGTTTAGAGCGCTTGCTTGACAGGCAAGAGGTCACAAGTTCAAATCTTGTGCAGATCACCACAACCGCCTAAAAAGGGCGGTTTTTTTTTATTGATTACCTCTAATATTCGTTCAATTCGTGTTTTGCTTGCAAAACAATTTATGATTAACAAAACAAAATTCGCTAAATTCGAGTAATTCGCCGTTTATTCGTGTTATTCGTTCAATTTGTGTTCAAAACAATTATCGAAAACTCTAAATTCTGCATTCTAAATTCTAAATTCGCTAAATTCGAATAATTAGCCGTTTATTCGTGTTATTCGTTTAATTTGTGTTCAAAAAATTATCGAAAATTCTAAATTCGCTAAATTCGAGAAATTCGCCGTTTAAAAACAATTATTAGTGGTTCCCTATTTTTTATCTCCCAAACATCTCCTCACTAATCAGTTTTTTTTTGTATCTTTGCATCACAAATAACAAATAAGCACCCCCTGACAAACAAGGCTAAATCATAATTCAATCAGCACATTACGCTCCTTTCCACAAAATTGGAGTCATAATGCCTCATGTCGTTTCTTATAGCGGAACAGTTGAGATTTTTATAGCATGGTCGAAAAAAACAACATATCACCGCTCAAAGATTTCGGACTGCGTTATCAGCCATCTCAGTCCGACAATCCTGCTATCATGTATCTCGACATGCTGAGAAACCTGCAAACACGCTACGACGCTCTACAACACGAAAATAGCGCTCTCCTATCCGACATCAACCGCCGCGACGCTCAAATAGAACTCCTGCAACGCAATCTGGACGAGGCACTCCAACGCGTGACTCAACTGAACACTGCCCTCGAGATGGAACGCGCAAAAAACATCTCGCTCAGCAAAACACCATTCTCAAGGCCCACCAACACATCCAACGATGCCAACGAGATTCCACAACGTCTCAACAACCTCAAAAAATACAAACCTCTCGACAAAGAGACCATCGACCGACTCCTCAACGACTCCAAGCACTACCCAGTAGTCTGCGACAAGGCTCTCCACTACTGGCAACTGCTTTGCAACGAGGGGTTTGTCGACCAACGGCTTCGTCTCGCACCGCAGACCGGCATCACCGTCGCCGCTCGCATCGCCTGCTGCTTCCAGACGGTGGTCGACCCAAACATTCATTGGTCTTTCTTCGAACGCCACTGGAAGAAACAACACCTACAGAGCAACCTCTGCCGATCCTCCTATCGCGACGAGAAAAAATACCCCACCATCAACCGCATTTTCGGACGCGCTGAGAACGCTCCCTTCCTCTCCAAGTCCGCACTCATCGACTGACAGCCTGTTGCCAACACTATTTTTTTTCGCAACAGCACCACATCCACACCTCTTCTTTCTTTTTCCGACTCGCCCATGCCTCCCACGGGGCATTGCGCCGCTCTTGCGCTTTTCTATTGCATCCTCTTGCCGGACTGTTGCGCAATTATGTTGCAAAACGCCTTTCAACTTTCTATCATCCAGCGCTCTAAACCAACAATTGCAACCCTCTCAACCGCAACGCTACTATTTTCCCTCCCAACGTTTCTGCTCACTACTTTTGCATCATAATTTTTCAAACAACTGATATTATGATACAGAACGACAACTCCGCTCAATGCCAATGGATCACCGTCGACCAGCTGGAACGCAAACTGAAAATCTCTCGCAGCACCGTCTACCGCTGGATTCAGAACGGCATCATCAAAGCCTACAGGCTCCACAATTCGCGCAACATCTATTTCAATAACGACGAAATCGACCAGTTCCTCTCCATGAACCCCATCGCACCCTCCGGACGACTCGACCGGACGGCTTTCATCGATTCTCAACAGGACTCCCCCTGCTCCGACTGACGCCAATTTTCCGTTTTTCACGCCTTCTGCACCCCCTTTTCGCACTCTTTTCCCTCTGTCTCACTGTGTGTCACTATCTCTCTTTCGCTGTCAACATATTCTATATCACTTCTTTTCTCGCGCCCCACTTCCCTTTTGCTATACTTTTGCATCGTCTTTCAAAGGAAAACAGGTCCGGGGCTTGAGAGGTAAAGCCGACGAGCGGGACATAGAAATAATGACAA
>Ga0247610_10004087_pt1 | contig 15699 bp, 18 predicted proteins | sample 174DNAGHGhighgp2_FD_193483 | JGI IMG/M metagenome (GOLD analysis project Ga0247610, IMG submission 193483) | Sheep rumen microbial communities from Palmerston North, Manawatu-Wanganui, New Zealand - 1742 DNA GHGhigh gp2 | ecosystem: Host-associated > Mammals > Digestive system > Stomach > Rumen... | reverse complement strand
AATTCTTCCTGCCGAATATTCCTTGATAAAAAATTCGATTTCTTCTTTTGATAATTCTTCTAAATCTCTTTTTTTTCGAATAATCTCAACTGCATTCAATAAAGATCACCACCATTTCATTGTATAGGATTAATAAGCAACTATATCATCTTTTATTTTATTAAACTTTGCCTCTCCTATACCACTTACATTTTTTATATCTTCTATCGAATTAAAAAATCCATTTTCTTCTCTATAATCAATAATCTTTTGGGCCATTGATGGCCCAATTCCATTCAATAATTGAAACTCTTCAAAAGTAGCATAATTAATGTTAATTGGTAATTGTGATTTGTTTGCTTTTGTTGATTTTGCCGATGTAGTATTTGATGAACTATTATTAATTACCTCTTCTTTAACTATGTATGGAACAATTATTTTTTGCTCATCTTTTAAAACACTTGCAAGATTTATTTTTGATATGTCAGCATCTTCTGCAAGTCCTCCGGCAATCTCTATTAGTTCAAAAATTCTAGTTCCTTCTTCAACTTCTTTAATTCCAGGAATAATTACTGCACCATCTATATGTACATAGATTGTCTTTTTATTGATAATTTCCGCTTCAGTCTCAATATCAAATTCACTATTAACATTTTCATCTTCAATGAAATTTTCTCGTGGAAATGATTTATAAAATCCATATATTGTCAAAACTAAAAGTAAAATGAGGCACAAAACATATTTTTTGTAAGCAAATAATATGTCTTTAAAATTATTCATTATATTCTCCTTTTGCACCTATAGAGAATACCTAAATATTCGCTTTTATTATATATTACCCATTTTCTATTTTCAACACGTTTATTTTGCTAAAATTAGCATCTTTTTAATTGATTTTTTCTCAAATTATTGTAGAATATTATGCATAGGGAGGTTAACATGAAAAAGTTATTAATATCTTTATTATTTATACTAATATTATTACCTTCTATAAATTATGCTTTTATGGAAATCAACTGCCCAAATGCAGTTTTAATAGATGCCTCAAATGGCAGAGTATTATATGAAAAAGAAGCTTATTCACAAGCGTTTCCTGCTTCAACCACTAAAATAATGACAGCACTTCTTGCTTTAGAAAAAACAAGTCTTGAAGAGCCAGTCAAAGCAAGTGCTACCGCAATTAATTCTGTGCCTTCCGATGGAAGTTCTGCTTACATTCAAGTTGGAGAAACTTTTGCAGTAGAAGATTTGCTTAAGTGTTTACTATTGGTTTCTGGAAATGATGCTGCAAATGTTTTAGCTGAACATATTGGAGGAAGCATAGGTAATTTTGTTACTATGATGAATGAGAAAGCTAAAGAAATTGGTTGCAAAGGAACTCATTTTGTAAATGCAAACGGATTAGACGATGATAATCATTACACCACTGCTTATGACTTAAGTATCATGTATATGTACGCTTATAATAATTATCCTGATTTTGAGAGAATTTTAAAATTATCTTCTTTCTCTCTACCAGCAACAGATATTTACAAAAAAGATGATAGAGTTTTTACAAATACAAATAGATTATTTTTTGAAAAAGAATCATCTGATGGTCATTCTTATTATTATCCATACTGTACTGGCGGAAAAACTGGCTATACATCAAAAGCGAAAAATTGTTTTGTAGCATCTGCTTCAAAAAATGATATAGATTTAATCGTATGTGTTTTAGGCGGAGATAAAAATACAGATAACTCAAGTCAAAGATATAACGATACAATCACATTATTTAACTATGGATTTGAGAGACTTGTTAAAAAAGAACTTGTTCATTCTGGTGATTATATTAATTCAGTTCCAGTAAAAAATAGCAAGAAATCCAAAGAAAAATTAGAGATTGTAACATCTAAACCATTAATTACAAATGTTGATTCGTTCTTCAATATAGATAATTTAAAAACAACTATTAATATTGATGAAGAGATCGAAGCTCCAATAGAAGTTGGTCAAAAAGTTGGAACTGCAGTATATTCATTATATGATGAAGACTATACTATTGATTTAGTTGCTCGTAATAAAATTGAAAGAAAGCCTGATATCACATTTTTTGGTGTTCTTTCAGCAATACTTGTATTCTTATTAAGAGCAGCAGTTGTAGTTGGAATAATTATTCTAATAGGACGTTTTTACAACAAAGTATTATACAAAAAGAAGAGAAAAACTCGTGCACACAATGTAAGAAGATACAACGCAAGATTTCATAAATAATAAAAATAGACTTTTGATTAATTCAAAAGTCTATTTTTTCATGCCATAAATATCATATATTTGATCAGTATATTCATTTTTGTTTTTATAAACGTATATTGGTGGCTCCATATTTAAAAATGGTTTTCCATCTTTTATCCCTTCAATCAATACCAGATTGGCTGGTTCATTAACTTGTGGATATATTAATCTCATTCTTTTTGGTTCTAATCTATATTTTCGAAATAAATAAAAAATATCTGTCATTCTTTCAACTTTATGAACCATACAAAAACTTCCACCAAAATTTAATTCTCTAGAAGCCTCTTTAACAATATCTTCTAATGTGCAAGAAATTTCATGTCGAGCAATTGTCTTACTATCTTTTTCATTAATTATTCCGCTTCCTTTAGGTTTATAAGGCGGATTACAAACTACTAAATCAATACTTCCGACTTTCAATATCTTTTTTTATTTTTAATAAGTCTTTATTTATTATTGTTATTTTATCTTGCAGGTTATTTAATTCAATAGATCGATTTGCAAGTTCTGCACTATATTCTTGAATCTCAACTCCAATAATTTCTTTAGCTTTAGGCAATTTTGCTGAAAGAAGAATGGCTATGACTCCATTTCCCGTACATAAATCAACTATTTTTTTATGCTTTTTAGCTCCCTTTGCAAAGTCTGACAAAAGTACACTATCTATCCCAAAACAAAATTCTTTTGAATTTTGAATTACTTTTAGATTATCAAGTTGCAAATCATCTATTCTTTCGTTTGATTTTAGCTTCATAAATTTACATTGCACCTCTTTACCATAAATAATTATGTGTGTACCACCAATTAAACATATTTATTTGAGGTACATTTTTCTTTGGTGCTATTTCTATCTTATAAACCACTTGATCACTACCATCAAGTAATACCGATCCATCACTTTTCATCTCATAGCCATTTCCATTCATCGTTGCAACATCATATTCACTTTCAATTTTCTTTCCATTTTTCATTTCCAAAAAACTCATTGAATAATCATTTTCTACCCCTTCTATCTTGTAATTTTTAACCTTTGCATATTTAGTGTATCCATACAAAGTAATGTATTCTATATCTTTTCTTAACTCTATATAATTCTCTTCTGACATTTTATCTTTTATTGACGAAAGATCATTTTCCAATTTAATAGAATTAGAACCCCATATAAAAGCGGTTATACCTACAATTACAACGTGTATAATAAAAAACACTAATGCAAATATTTTATGACCTTTTCCTATTTCATATTTTTTCAATTTCCATTCTAAAACACATAGAAATACATAAAATGCCAATATGTATGCCATTACTATCGCTAATAAGGCAAACATATTAATATCATCGGCGATATAGTTTACTGACTTTCCAAATATATTCAGTAAAAGAAAATAAGTAAATACAACAATCAAACACTTAACAACACACGAGACCATATCATAATACTTTGATTTTTCTTCGTTTTTCTCCTTTATAAATAATATCATATTTATGAAAAAGACAGCAAAAACAGATGCCAAGATTGCACAAAAAAATTCAAAACTCACTGATAATTCTGGTCTTATCCAACCGTGCGATAATTCAGCACCTTTTTTATAAAAGAAATTTTCCTCTGTTCTATAGTTTTTATTTGCTTGGGCACGATATTCATCTTCAATAGTTATTACATCAGCAAATGCAATACTACCAAGCATAACTACTAGAACAATAATACACGTTATTCGTGTCATCATCTTTTTCATATCTAATTCCTCCTCTTAAATCAGCGCAGATTTGTGTAAATATCTACTATAATATCAAAGTATGTTTCTTGTGGATTTACCATGTTGTACCATTTCATCGGCGGAAACATATTTTTATACTCTTCAAATAGTAATTGTCCATCATAAATATCAACAAAGTATTGCTTTCCATCTTCAGATAAATCTTCATCTGAATCTACATACTTGTTACCATTATAAATAAATTCATTACCATCTAATTTTAATAAACCGCCAAAATCATTTGGTACGAACCATGTAACATGTCCTTTTTCTTCTTTTTCTATAGTTTCATAGTATTTATATAATTCTACAGATGAAAAATGCAATTTCTTATTTTGTATCAGAATATAATTAAATTTAATAAATACATCATCGTCTTTATTAAGTTTGATATTAGCATCTGGAGCAGTTAGCCCCACTTGAACAGTTGCTAAAAATCCTTGTGATTTTTCTGATAAACGGATTAAATAATTATCGCCACTAACTCCATCGACGATTCCTCTAACATTTAAGTGCGGTATTTGAACTACCCCGTTTGTCTTCTTTTAAATCTAAATAATATCCGAGAATCGCATATTATATCGTTGCTCTTTTTAGATATATAATCTATATCCAACATACTATATGCAAATATCAAGATACCTACTATTAATATACACATGGCAATAATAATATATCTTTTCATTAGTTATCCAATCTATTCTCCCTTTGATTTATGCTCTGTAATACTAATAGTCTTAATAGCTCCATCCATGCCATCTTCATCAGCATCTGTATAATAATCTGTTACAACAATATCATAAATCTTGCCCATTTGAATTTTCTCATCAGAATCAATTCCTTCAATTGTTACTTTTCCATAAGTTTTAGATGAATCCGAGTTGTTTACAACTTCTACTCTATCTAAAAGATTTTTAACTACTGATGGACTCTTAATAGTGCCTACATATTGTATTAGCATACTATTGTACGATTGCACAGCCATAGTAGACATTACTCTCATCCCATGGTGATAATCAGGAGATGGTAATACAGAAGGCAAAAATAGTATTAAAAAAACACAGCATATTATTATAACAATTGTAGTAATAATTTTTGTGGTTTTCTTTTCAAATTTTTTCATTATAAAGAAAATAGCAATTGCTGACATAGTAATTAAAATAATAGCAGCAACTGCTAGTATCAACATAGCAGATATTTCTGACCCAAAAACATTATAAGTTCCCATATCAAAAGTTACTACATCGGCAAATGCAATGCTTGTAACTAGGACACCTAGAGTTATTATTAAAAACAATATTTTTTTCATTTTTTCCTCCAATTACAACAAAAAGCTACTTAAATATGACACAAGATTAGCAGTAATAGCTAAAGCAAAGGCTTTAGGCCAACTGGTCTTTAATAAATATTTATATAAAACTGCTTCTATTGCCCAAACAACAAATTCCGCAATAGTGATAATCCCCCATACCTCACTATCTCTAAGATGTGTTTCTCGCCACAAATACGAAGCAAATACATTTATTGCAGGATTTGTAAGCACGTTCACTATAAGAGCAGGAATTATTATTAATTTGTTGTCAAAAAACACAAGTTTTGATTTATTCTCTTTGTCTCTAATAAACAGCCATAATATTTGAACAATTGGATATTCAATTATTATTGTTAATCCAAGTGTTGAACACAATCTAAAAAAATCACTCATCTTATTATTCCTTTATTGTTTTTTTGTGATTAAAATATGCTATTAATGCCATCATTACCAATAGTCCAACAAATAATAATGTTTTAATAACAACTACCTCTCCATCATCTACTGGCTCAGGTATTGGAAAATCTGGTCTTGGATATGGACTATCTATTATATCTGCAAAAGCAACATTTGCTCCTAACAAAAATGTGGCTAATAATGATACTATTTTTGTTTTCATTTTTCCTCCTTAATAGCTTTTTGTTTTTGTGATATTCTCTTTACTATCTCCTTAATAGCAGATATTGTTGTTACAATTAATGCAACACCTAGCATAACAATCATAACCGTTTGATTTGGAAATTTAGAAGAACCTTCATTAATTATATTTGAAAAATAACCAGCAAATAGCACTGCCGCTAAAACAATTGCAGAAAGAATCGCTATTAGTGCAGTAAAAGTTCTATCTACATTTTCCATCTTCTCATTTTTGTTATGAGTAGAAGATGTTATTATCTTCAATACCCCTATAAAGAATAATAATATTACGCTAATAAAAATAACAATTTCCAAAGCCATTATCACATTTGATAATACACCTACATTTTGAGGTGTAACTTCAATTATACTTTTCATTTGTTCATCACCTATTATCTTTATAATCTATTCTTTTGTTATATTAATTTCCTTTACAAATTCATTTTCATAATAATCTTTAATATTAATTCTATATTTTACTTCGTTATCATTTTCCAAATAATATTCATTTTTATAAGTAGAACTATAGACTTTTTCTCCACTTTCAAACAAATGGCTTTTAGTATAAACATCTCCATTTATTGTTATAATCGGGTGGTAACCAATTGTTTTACCTATATTATAATTGTTGGCTTCATCTATTATTTTCATAGCTGTAGCATAATCTATAATTTTACCATTATATTCTTCATATAATGCATTATGCTGTCTTGATTCATTTTTACCAATTTTATATTTTTCATAATTATCTGGTATATCCAAAACATTAATACTTACATAAAAAACAATTGGTAATAATACTAATACTACAAGAATTGCAACTATTGGTTGCCTTTTGGGATATTTTTTTACTTCAAACATTTTGAAAAAAATCATTTTTATAATGATTGAAAAAACAATTAATAGAACAGTAGCAACTACAGCAGAACCAATAAAGCCAAATTGTTTTTCAAACAATGTAAATATACCTAAATCACTCCAGCTTTTTTTGCCAGGATAAATAGCAACAGGATTGGCATATGCAATACTAAACATTAAAAACATACTGCCAAATAGAAAACTTATAAATTTTTTCATGTTTTCAATTTCCTTTCTTTTCATATACTTCAAAAGCTAAATAAATAGAGATGATGGCTAAAATTATACTTGTTATTAATACTACATAATTATTCATTGTATTTGGTATCAAACAAATCAAGTATCCTATAAATAAGAATAATGTATTTGAACCAACCATAGTTGCTAAATATTTTGTGTTACATTTTTCTAATATCAATAATGTAATTGACATTGGAATGTTGAATAAAAAGATTCCAAAGAAGCCAAAGAATGGTATATTAAAACCTAAAATTAAGCAAATACATGCAAGGGCCAAAGCCCAAATTGCAGTCTTTTTAAGACCTAATCTATCTCCAATAAACCCACCAAACAATTTACCTAATATAACTAAAACTGTATAAAGTATTCCAAGTACAAATCCTGTTTTCCAAGTATATTGAATTGCACTTCCACCTATTGATCTTACTACAATAGATATTCCTATTAATAACGTAATAGATAATATATCATGTATTTTGAATAACTTATTACTATCTGTAACTTTTTGTCGTTCTTCAATATATGGTAGTTCTTCATTTTGAACAAATATTAAAAGAATTACTGCTAGTATTATTAATCCAATTGGAAGAAAACTCATTGCTAATTCATTATAAAATGCTGTACCTAAGAAAATTCCGCATTGCACCTGGAGCAACAAACAAACCATTTAAAAATGCTTTTCCTTTGCTCTTCTCAAATGCATTTACTCCACCTTCTAAATGAAATAATCCATTACCTATTCCTACTATACATGCAAGAACAATTGCATTTCCAAATCCTAGAGTATAGCAAATTCCTATTAAGCAAAGACCAATTATTCCTACATATTTATAAAGTTTTAACTTGTCCATTATTAATCCCATTGGAACTTGGAACGCAAATGCAAAAAAGTTATAAAAAATAATCTCTAAAATATATGCGTTATTATCAAACATGCCTTGTGCATCATAGCAAAAGCGTGGTGCAATACCTAACACAAAAACACAACTTACAAAATCTACTATAAAATGGCAAAATGAGTATATACCCATTGTTTTAACTAACTTTCCCATATAATCACCCATTATTATAATCTATACATATATATTACATTTCTAACAAAGTTTTTACAATAAATAAGATATTATTTTAATAATTAATTTTAAAATATAGAATATTAGTATAAAATAATGGCTACAAGCAGTTTATGGATTTTAGGAGGTAAAAATGAAAACAAATTTAGCAAATTTAATGAATATGGTTTCTGAATTTGACAGAACCTTTAACATGGTAGATGGAAACCTTAGATCACACATCTACACAACAACAGTCGAGGAATTGGATGGCAGAAAAACAATTGTTGAGGATTTTAGAGAAGATTTTAAAAATGAATTTATAGAATACAATGAATTGTTTGAAAAAATACAAAAAGCAAAACAAATAATTGCAAGAAAGAATAACGAATTAAAACTACCAGACGGAAACACCATTGCAGATACATTAATTACAATTAATCTTTTACGTAAAAAAATGTACTTAATTGAAAGCTTATTATCTGAAAAAAGTTCAAAAAGAAGAGTAACAGAAGTAAATAACTCATATTTTGAAGCAAAAGAAGTAAATTTCGACGCAAACGCTATGAAAGAAGTATACGATAAAATTCAAACTGAGATTCAAAATCTTGAATTTGAAATTTCAAAATTGAATTCTAAAGAATTTGAGGCTGAAATCTAATTTTTTGGTGCTATGTGAGACATAGCTTAAATCATCATTCTGTATTTTGCTTTCCACTCAATTGCAAAATTCTAAATGAGAGCCAGCCATAGGCAATATACTAATTTTGAAACACTGTTTTCAAATTTATTGCCTTTTAAAGTAGCAAAGTCCTACGGACTTTATTAGACACTTCTAGTGTCTGCTACTCGTGCATTTATTTGTAAATTTATTAATTTTTAATCAGAAATGATATTAGATTTTTTAAATTTACAAATTACAATTCACCAAATTATTTACAAGTTATTTTTACAAATAATGCCATTTTAACTATGAAGTGGTTTCAAATAAATAGTGTATAAATACACCAAACATAAATAATAAATTGAATCAATCTCTGATTGACTCACACAAATAAATGCACTTTTTATATTAGGACTAACCCACCTAATATAAACTAAAAAGCCAGTAGAAATTCTACTGGCTTTTACATTTAATCCAAAACTTGGCTTCTGTTTCTATAAAGTATTACTTCAACTTTGGTGCAACCATCTTTGTTTTCTGTAAGCACAACATTCCAATCATTATACTTAAAGTCTGTATTCTCTCCTATTTTTTCCACCTCAAAAAAGCTTGCTATTTTTAAATCTTCTTCGGGAATTTGTGACAATATTTCTCCAATAGTTGGATATTGTACATAAGGATAAATTCCTTTATAGTAACACTCTATTTTCTTGTATGCTTCATAACTTCTATTAAATCCAATGAATTGAACCGGGCACGTATCCCATTCTCTACAATTTCTCAACTCCGTTATTTCGTAGTTAATAACTCTTCTTCCGTTATATAGTGGCTTTATATGTTGAAACCGTTCCAGTAATTCTTCATCAGAAATTATAGGAATTATATTATACAACTCTCTACCTCCTATTAATCAAATTATTGTTGTTAGGATTACTAGTCTATAATCTTGCCGTGATAAATATAACATTATTTATCACCTATTTCAAGCATTTATAAGTACAAAAAAGCGATGGCAATTATAGCCATCGCTAATATACTATTTAATAACAATTGTATACATTCTTCCTGGAATATAGATTTCTTTTACAATTTCTTTTCCATCAATGAATTTCTTTATATCATCGCTAGATTTAGCAGCTTCTTCAACTTCTTCTTTTGATGCATCTTTATGAACTAAGATTTTACCTCTTAATTTTCCATTTATTTGTACTGGAATTTCTATTTCATCATCAATCGTCTTTGTTTCATCAAATGTAGGCCATGGTTCATTAGAAATTGTTCCATTATGACCAAGCATTTCCCATAATTCTTCAGTAATAAATGGTGCAACCGGATTTAACAATTTAACAAATCCTTCTGCATATTCTCTTGGTAAAGAGTCTTCTTTATATACTGCATTTACAAATATCATCATTTGAGATATTGCTGTATTAAATTGTAGTGTTTCATAATCTTTAGACACTTTTTGAACTGTTTGGTGATATACTTTTTCCAAATTCTTGTTTTCAGAGTCTGTTACTTTTCCGCTTTCAAAAATTCTATATACTCTATCTAAGAATTTTCTAGCTCCTTCTACACCAGTCTTACTCCAAGGTTTATCAGCTTCTAGTGGTCCCATAAACATTTCATAAAGTCTTAATGTATCTGCACCATATTCATTAATTACATCCATTGGATTTACACAGTATTCTGGATGACGTTTACCCATTTTATTTCCATCTTCACCAAGTATCATTCCTTGATGGACTAATTTTTTAAATGGTTCCTTTACTGGAACAATTCCTTTATCAAATAAATAATTATTCCACATTCTAGAATATAATAAATGTCCTACTGCGTGTTCTGGTCCGCCAACATATAAATCAACTGGTAGCCAATGCTTCATCAATTCTTTATCTGCAATTTCTTTTTCATTATGAGGATCGATATATCTTAAGAAGTACCAGCTTGATCCTGCAGATCCTGGCATTGTATTCGTATCTCTCTTGCCTTTTTTGCCATCAATTGAAACATTAACCCAATCAACTGCGTTAGCAAGTGGTGCATTTCCACCATGAGCTTTATAATCTGTTAAATCAGGTAGTATAAGTGGAAGTTCTTCATCTTTTAGACAAATAATTGAATCATCTTCCATATGCACAACTGGCATTGGTTCTCCCCAATATCTTTGTCTTGCAAATATCCATTCACGAATCTTATAGTTAATCTTCTTTGTTCCAAGATTTCTTTCTTCAAGCCAAGCAATCATTTTATCTATTGAATCTTGCTTATTCATTCCATTTAAGAAACCAGAGTTAATATGAAGTCCATCTCCAACATAAGCTTCTTCTGCAATATCTCCGCCTTCTAATACTTGAATAATTTCAAGTCCAAATTTCTTAGCAAATGCATAATCTCTTTCATCATGTGCAGGAACCGCCATAATTGCTCCTGTACCATAAGTTACTAACACGTAATCTGAAATCCATATAGGGATTTTCACATCATTAACAGGATTAATTGCATAGCTTCCAGTGAATACACCTGTTTTATCTTTGTTTAATTCTGTTCTTTCTAAATCAGATTTCTTGGCACATTCTTCTTTATATTTTGCAACTGCTTCTTTTTGTTCAGGAGTTGTAATTTTATCTACTAAAGGATGTTCTGGTGAAAGTACGCAATATGTTGCGCCAAACAAAGTATCACAACGTGTAGTAAATACTGTGAATGATTCATCTGTATCTGCAACTTTAAATTTTACTTCTGCACCAATACTCTTACCAATCCAATTTCTTTGAATTTCTTTTGTAGATTCTGGCCAATCAATTTCATTTAGTCCATCTAGTAATCTTTCAGCGTATTTAGGAATATCTATAATCCATTGCTTCATATTCTTACGAATAACAGGATATCCTCCACGTTCACTCTTACCATCAATTACTTCATCATTTGATAAAACTGTGCCTAGTTCTTCACACCAATTAACTGGCATATCTACACATTTAGCTAATCCATCTTCTACTAATCTTTTAAAAATCCATTGTGTCCATTTATAATAATCTGGTGAAGAAGTTTGGATTTCTCTATCCCAATCATAACTAAAACCAAGTCTCTTAAGTTGTGCTCTAAATGTTTTAATGTTTTCTTGTGTAAATTCATTTGGATGATGTCCTGTTGTAATAGCATATTGTTCTGCAGGAAGTCCAAAGCTATCAAATCCCATTGGATGTAGGACATTATAGCCTTGCATTTTCTTCATACGAGTTACTATATCTGTAGCTGTATATCCTTCTGGATGGCCACAATGTAAACCAACTCCTGATGGATATGGAAACATATCAAGTGCATAAAATTTTGGTTTAGAAAAATCCCATGCATCTGTTTTAAATGTTTGATTTTCTTCCCAATATTTTGCCCATTTTTCTTCAATTTTTTTGTGGTCGTATGCCATTTTGTAATTCCTTCTTTCTTTTTAATCAAATTAAAACACGGCCTTTCAATCCTAAGGACGAAAAGCCGTGGTACCACCTTAATTTATTCTTTTTCTCGCTATAACGGGCGAACCCAAAACATCCAAAAGCAAGTTCATAAACTAGTATTTTAGGCCCTCTCAGCAATAAAAAGCCTTCTCTGTAAAAAATTTCATTTACTACTACTCTTTCTTCATCTATTCCATGTTTTTACGATATTATACTAGTTTTAAGTAAAAAGTCAATGTTTACGAGGTTTAATTACATATTTTCACTCTTTGTTAGCATTTCATACATTCTTTGAATATCTTTGTATTCGTAGTAAAATTCACCTGTTTTTCTTTTAACTCCACCTACTATGTAGTATTTATCGTTATCTAGATCAACTATATATGAACTTGAAATACGGCTCAGTTCTATCTTTTTAAGTCTTTCTTTTACGCCTTGATCACTTTCTGGTGTTATACGATATGTTCTTTCACCAAAATCTGAAGCACTTGACAATCCACATTTTGTAGCATAATCATCAAGCTCTGATTGAGTAATGATTCCATCTGCAACTTCTCTAGTAATAGTTTTTCCAAAGAAGTAAAACTCATCATATTGATCTGGTCTCAATTCTACATCAGCAACTGCCTGTTCACATGCATCTTTAATACTTTTCAAACTACTATATGCGGCAGCAACTCTTGCTTCTGGTGCAATGTTATTTGAATAAAAAACTGCAAATGCTGTAAGCATGAGTAAAATAATAACAGTAATAACAAGCATAACAATTGTAACACCATGATTATTCTTTAGTACCTTATCCATTAATTATCACCCTATCATTTTGTAATTTCACTTTTTAATATTTTGTACATCTGTATATGTTCTAATTCTATATCCATCAACATCAACGTATCTACCATTGTAGTATCTTACTTCAACATCATCTTTATTAGATTCATAGCTTTCATTCAACTTAAACTCATAACTTCTTTTTAGTTCATCTACACCAATATTTTTTTTAACTACGTTTTCATTATATTTATTTGCTGCAGGATCACCGCTATAGTCTTGCAAACCATAAACTACATACCATGTCTCATCACCATATTGTTTCTTTTCACAATAGTCTTGTCCTTCAACTAGTTCTTCCCCTGCGTTATATAGGCTTCTCATTGTGTTAACTGATTCATAAACCGATTTGAATTCTGATAAGATCAGCGCTGTTTCACCCTTCTGTGTTACTGGTCTTGTATTCCAAATAGCAATAACAGCAAGCAAAATAAGTATTATAATAACAACTACAAGTTCAATTAGTGTTATACCTTTTTTCATAAAACTTTTCATTTGTTCCTCCGACATTTAAATATAATTATACTTATACAAATTTTATTATATTTAAGCAATATATGCAACAATTGCAATATTTATTTAATATTACAAAAATAAAAAAGAATGCTTAATTTAGCATTCTTTTCTTTATTCGTTATAATATTTTTAATCCAGCATATTTGGCCATCAGTCTCTTCATTCCTACTTTTTCAAATTTGATTTCTACTTTTAGATCATCATCTTCTGGTTCTATATTAACTATCACACCTTGTCCAAATTTTTTATGCTCTACTTTTTGGCCAACCTCATATTTTGATATATCTGCTTCCTGAGATGATGATTTTTCTTTCATCAAGAAGCTTTCTGCACTATTAAATGAAAATGGCTTTGATATGGTGCTTTTGTTTTCTAAATAGCTTTTTCTATCAATCATAGAGTTTGCTTTTCCATATTCTGATGATAAATATCCTTTTTGTTTTCCATATGTCCATTCGCTAGATTTATACGAGCTTTCTTCAAAATAATCTTCAGAAGAATCCTCAAATCCAAAGATACTATTAGAAGTATTCTTTATAGTACCTTCATACATATCTTTAGGAATTTCTAATAAAAATCTTGATGGAATTGTATAAGAAGTTGAACCGAATACTGTACGCTGTTTAGCAAATGTCATATATAAAAACTGCATTGCTCTTGTGATACCAACATAGCAAAGTCTTCTTTCTTCCTCAAGTTCTGATTCTTCTCCAATTGAACGATTGCTAGGAAACAGTCCATCTTCCATTCCAACTATAAATACAACTGGAAATTCAAGTCCTTTCGCAGTATGAAGCGTCATAAGAAGTACATTTTCTTGTCCTTCTTCTACACTATCTAAATCAGTGACTAATGCTAAGTTTTCTAAGAAATCTTGCAATGTGTTTTCTGCATTTTCTTGTTCAAATTCTATTACAACATTTAAAAATTCATCTAAGTTTTCAATTCGAGATCTTGCCTCGTCTGTGTTTTCGGCTTCTAAAACAGCAAGGTATCCTGATTCCTTTAAAATCATTTTGGTTAAATCTTCAATTGAAGTAGTACTTTGCTGAACCTTTCTTATCATTTTTGCAAATTCACTAAATCCTGCGTTTGCTCTTGTTTGAAGGTATTTGTCTGCATTTTCAACTACTTCAAACATAGATAAACTAAGTTGATTTGCAATAGTTTCAACATTATCTAGACTAGTTTTTCCTATTCCTCTTTTAGGTTCATTTATTATTCGTTTTAAAGAAACATTATCATGAGTGTTAGCTACTAATCTTAAATAACTTATAATATCTTTTATTTCTTTTCTTTCATAGAATTTTTGTCCACCAACTACTTTATAAGGAATTCCTTCTCGCATTAAAATATCTTCAAATACACGAGACTGAGCATTTGTACGATATAATATTGCAAAATCTGAATACTTAAAATACTCTTCTCTTTTTTGCTTCTTAATTTCGCTTACTACATAGTTTGCTTCTTCATATTCATTATTTGCCTGATATACTTGTGGTTTTTGTCCCTCATCATTTTCAGTCCACAAGTTCTTTTGAACATTTCCTGCATTGTTTTTAATAATCTCATTCGCAATTTTTAATATTGATTTTGTTGAACGATAATTTTGCTCAAGCTTAATAACTTTAGTGTTTTTAAATCTGTTCTCAAAGCTTAAAATGTTTCCAATATCTGCTCCTCTAAATTTGTAGATACTTTGTTGGTCATCTCCTACAACGCATACATTTTGCGATTTTTCAGCAAGAAGATTTATTAATATATCTTGAGCTTTATTTGTATCTTGATATTCATCTACAAGCACATAATGAAATTTGTTTTGATAATTCTCTAGCACCTCTGGATACTTTTTGAATATTTCTATGGTGTTGTTGATAATATCATCAAAGTCAACCGCATTGTCCGCTTTTAATTTAGATTGATAAAGTGAATAAACCTTGGATACATTATCCATCTTATAATTTTTTGCATTCTTTTTAGCAAAAGACTCTGGGTCCACAAACTCATTTTTTGCTTTACTAATTTCTGCCAAAAAATATTTATCTGAAAATATTTTGTCATCTATTCCTAATTGTTTGATACATTCCTTAACAACGGATTTGCTATCTGAAGTATCAAATAT
>Ga0247610_10004086_pt1 | contig 15705 bp, 28 predicted proteins | sample 174DNAGHGhighgp2_FD_193483 | JGI IMG/M metagenome (GOLD analysis project Ga0247610, IMG submission 193483) | Sheep rumen microbial communities from Palmerston North, Manawatu-Wanganui, New Zealand - 1742 DNA GHGhigh gp2 | ecosystem: Host-associated > Mammals > Digestive system > Stomach > Rumen... | reverse complement strand
CTGACTGCCCTACATTTACAGAACTAAATGAGCCAAAACGATTTGAAAAAATAAAAACCGACATTATTAACTTATACAAAGAAAGAACGATGAAAACAATGACATTACTTGATGTAGTCCCTCTGCCAGAAGAATGGTATCACGGGAACGGACCCAAAGTACAGGACACCATAGACACCATTGCCGCACCTGTACAGCAGTTTTCTGACTCGGTAAACAACACCAGTGGCGACACGCCGACCACCATCTGGACCATTGTCGTAGCAGTGCTGTCGCTTGCCATCTGCATACTGATGGTCTACACCTACCGGAAAAGACAGCTGGCACAACCGTAAGAAGCAAAAGCAGCCCCCACCATGTTGTGAACAATGATGGGGGCTGCTAATATATTCGCTTGCAAGATTTTATTCTGCTGCGGGAGCTTCTGCGGCTGCAGGAGCCTCTGCGGCCTCTGCTGCGGGAGCCTCTGCTGCGGGAGCAGCGGGTGCCTCGGCTGCCTTCGAACCAGAACGGCGGCTGCGGCGAGTGGTCTTCTTCTTGGTCTCGCCTTTTGCCATTTCGGGGTCAAAGTCGACAAGCTCGATGAAAGCCACCTGGGCAGCATCACCCTGGCGAGTGCCAAGCTTGATGATGCGGGTGTAGCCACCGGGACGGTCGCCCACCTTCTCTGCTACGGCACCAAAGAGCTCCTTGATAGCCTCTTTGTTCTGCAGGTAGCTGAACACAACGCGGCGTGAGTTTGTGGAGTCGTCCTTGGCCTTCGTGATGAGAGGCTCTACATATTTCTTAAGTTCCTTTGCCTTTGCCAGGGTCGTAGTGATTCTTTTGTGCATGATCAGTGAAATGGCCATGTTGGCAAGCATGGCACGACGGTGGTCAGCAGTACGGCCCAGATGATTGAATTTCTTTCCGTGTCTCATTTTTGTTTTTACTCCTTATCAAGTTTATATTTTGCTATGTCGGTTCCAAACGACAGATTCAGACTCTCGAGCAAATCATCAAGCTCCGTGAGCGATTTCTTACCAAAGTTGCGGAATTTCAGAAGGTCGGTCTTGTTGTACTGCACCAAGTCGCCGAGTGTCTCCACATCGGCTGCCTTAAGACAGTTCAGAGCACGGACAGAGAGGTTCATGTCAACCAGCTTGGTCTTCAGAAGCTGGCGCATGTGCAGAATCTCCTCGTCAAACTCCTGGTTTGTCTCACTTTCGGTGTTTTCCAGAGTGATCTTCTCGTCAGAGAACAACATGAAGTGATAGATGAGGATTTTGGCTGCCTCCTTGAGTGCATCCTTCGGGTGTATGGAACCGTCCGTGGTCACTTCCAGAACGAGCTTGTCATAGTCGGTCTTCTGCTCGACACGATACGGCTCCACTGCAAAGCGGACATTACGGATGGGGGTGTAAATAGAATCGATAGCGATGACATTAACATCGGTGCAGAACTCACGGTTCTCGTCGGCTGGTACATAACCACGACCTTTGTTAATAGTCAGGTCTATCTGCATTGAAGCTTTTGAGTCGAGATGACAAATCACCAAATCGGGATTTAACACTTCAAATCCGGTCAGATACTTGCCGATGTCACCGGCTTTGAACTCGGTAGAATTCTCAACGGTGATGCTGACTTTCTCGTTCTCGAATTCATCTACTACTTGTTTGAACCTTACTTGCTTCAGGTTCAAGATAATGTTGGTCACATCCTCCTTTACGCCAGGAACGGAAGAGAACTCATGCTCAACGCCACCAATGCGGATGGTGTTGATGGCATAGCCCTCAAGCGATGAAAGAAGTATGCGACGCAGGGCGTTTCCGATGGTCACACCGAAGCCCGGCTCCAACGGACGGAACTCGAACTTGCCGTACCGGTCGTTGGCTTCCAACATTACCACTTTATCGGGTTTTTGAAATGCTAATATCGCCATTAATTTAATGATTTTTAGTTCTTAGAGTACAACTCAACGATTAACTGCTCCTTGATGTTCTCAGGAATATCAGCGCGCTCAGGGCGGTGGAGGAATTTGCCAGCTTTCTGCTGCTCGTCCCACTCTACCCATGGATACTTGCTGTGGTTGAAGCCTGCAAGAGCGTCAGCAATGACCTCAAGAGACTTTGACTTCTCTCTCACACCAATAATCTGGCCAGGCTTAACTGAGAAAGAAGGAATGTTAACAACCTTCCCATCGACTATGATATGACGATGTCCGACCAGCTGACGGGCAGCTGCACGGGTGGGAGCGAGTCCAAGGCGGAACACTACGTTGTCGAGTCGGCTCTCTAACAGCTGGAGCAGCACCTCACCGGTGATGCCGTCAGCCTTAGCTGCTTTCTCGAACAAGATACGGAACTGGCGCTCAAGCACTCCGTAAGTGTACTTGGCTTTCTGCTTCTCTGCCAGCATGACTGCATACTCCGACTGCTTGCGACGACGGTTCTGGCCATGCTGTCCAGGAGGGAAGTTTCTCCTGGACAAAACTTTGTCCGGTCCGTAGATGGCTTCACCAAAACGGCGGGCAATTTTAGATTTCGGTCCAATATATTTTGCCATAATTCTATTAATATTGAAAAATCAGAAAATTGAAAAGTATTAAACACAATCGCTATCAATACTTGCGTCAATCCTATGATCTTTCTTGATTATTATGTTTTTTTGATTCTTAAAAGTTATAACTATTATACGCGGCGACGCTTTGGAGGACGGCAGCCGTTGTGTGGCAGTGGAGTGACATCTACTATCTCGATGACCTCTATACCAGCACCGTGGATAGCACGTATAGCGGACTCACGTCCATTACCCGGACCCTTCACATAAGCCTTCACCTTGCGCAGACCCAAATCATAGGCCACCTTTGCACAATCCTCGGCTGCCATCTGAGCAGCATAAGGAGTGTTCTTCTTTGAACCGCGGAAACCCATCTTACCGGCTGAAGACCAGCTGATAACCTGACCCTCGTCGTTTGCCAACGATACAATAACATTATTGAAAGAGCTGTGAACATGAAGCTGGCCAAGAGCGGTTACCTTCACATTCCTTTTCTTTGATACGACTGTTTTCTTTGCCATAATCTTTAATTCTTTAATCTTTTAACTTTTAAATTTTAGAATTACTTCGTGGCCTTCTTCTTGTTTGCAACAGTCTTTTTCTTACCTTTACGGGTACGTGCATTGTTCTTGGTGCTCTGACCGCGAACAGGAAGACCATTACGATGACGGACACCACGATAGCAACCTATATCCATCAGTCGCTTGATGTTCAACTGGATCTCAGTACGGAGATCACCTTCTACTTTGAATTCAGCGCCGATAATTTCACGGATCTTGGCTGCCTGGTCGTCGGTCCACTCGTTGACCTTCAGGTCACGGCTGACACCTGCCTTGTCCAATATCTTTGCTGAACTACTTCGACCTATACCATAGATATAGGTCAATGCGATTTCGCCACGCTTGTTCTGGGGCAAATCTACTCCAACAATTCTTATTGCCATTGATTAATGTAAATAAAATAAGATTAAAAAAAACTTGTTTTGCTAAAAAGCGTACAAAGTTAAGGAAATAAATTGATATTCCCTTGACTTGTTATACTTATTTAACATTTTAACCCTGACGCATCTTGTACTTAGGGTTCTTTTTGTTAATTACAAACAGACGACCCTTACGACGAACGATTTTGCAGTCGGGGGTGCGCTTCTTCAACGATGCTCTTGTCTTCATGTCAATGTAAAGTTATTATTTGTATCGAAAAACAATTCTTCCTTTTGTGAGGTCGTATGGGCTCATCTCAACCTTCACCTTGTCACCGGGCAGTATACGTATGTAGTGCATACGCATCTTACCAGAGATGTGTGCTATGATTTGCACACCATTCTCCAACTCAACACGGAACATAGCATTCGAGAGACTCTCGATGATTGTTCCGTCCTGTTCTATAGCCGACTGCTTTGCCATGCTTTGCGATTAGTATAGTTTACCTTCCAATGATTCAACTTCCTCGAACGAGGATAATATCTCGGCCTTTCCGCGCTTTACAGCTATGGTATGTTCGAAATGAGCTGCTGGCTTCCCGTCACGAGTACAGACACTCCAACGGTCAGGCTTCAGATAGATGTCGCGTGCACCCATAGTAATCATGGGCTCGATAGCAATACACATATTTGCCTTCAAAAACACACCATTGCCACGCTTACCGTAATTAGGCACCTGTGGGTCCTCGTGCATTTCCCTACCTATACCGTGACCTGTCAACTCACGGACGACACCGTAGCCAGCAGATTCACAGTAATCCTGCACAGCGAAACTAATATCGCCTACATGCTTGCCTGCGACAGCATTCTCAATGCCCTTGTACAACGCTTCCTTAGTTCTCTTTAGAAGACGTTTCACTTCTTCCGAAACTTCACCCACACAGAAAGTGTAGCATGAGTCACCATTAAACCCGTTAAGAAGAGTGCCACAGTCAATAGAAATTATATCTCCATCTTTCAGGACAGTCTTCTCATTGGGCACGCCATGTACCACAACATCGTTTACCGATGTGCAGATGCTGGCTGGAAACGGCCCTCCGTATGGATTTGGGAAACCCTTGAAAGTAGGAATGGCACCATGGTCACGTATGAACTCATCAGCCACCTTGTCCAAACGAAGGGTCGTTACGCCAGGCTTAATATGTCTCGCCAACTCGCCAAGAGTCTTACCAACAAGCTGGTTAGCCTGGCGCATCAGCTCTAACTCATCCTCAGTCTTAAGGAATATCTTCATCAGCAATTAGTAGGCAGCAATACCACCCTGATTACGGCCATGAATGCGACCGGAACTAAGCAGGCCGTCATAGTGCCTCATGAGCAGATGGCTCTCAATCTGCTGGAGAGTGTCAAGCACTACACCAACAAGAATGAGCAACGAGGTGCCACCGAAGAACTGTGCAAACTCCTGCTTCACGTCAAGCAGACCTGCGAATGCTGGCATGACAGCAATGAAAGCTATGAACAGTGATCCTGGCAACGTTATTCGCGACATCACAGTGTCAATATACTCTGCTGTGTCCTTACCGGGCTTGACTCCGGGGATGAAGCCATTGTTACGCTTCATATCCTCGGCCATCTGAGTGGGATTCAGAGTAATGGCAGTATAGAAATAGGTGAATGCGATGATGAGGATGGCAAACACCACATTGTACAGCCAGCTCTGATGGTCAGTCATAGACCTCATAAACCAACTTGCGTTCTGCGGGTCAGCATACTGCAGGAATGCCAGAGGGATGAACATGAGAGCCTGTGCGAAAATGATAGGCATAACGTTGGCAGCAAAGAGCTTGAGTGGGATGTACTGACGTGCACCACCAACCTGCTTGTTGCCCACGACACGCTTTGCATACTGCACGGGAATCTTACGAACACCCTGAACCAGCACTATAGAAGCGATGACTACGGCATAAAGGATGATGATTTCGATGAGGAACATCACAAGACCACCGCCAGTGGCTGCTGCGAAACGTGAGCCCACCTCCTGCACGAAAGCCTGGGGCAGACGTGCAATGATACCAATCATAATGATTAAGGACACACCGTTTCCAATTCCTTTATCGGTAATACGCTCACCCAGCCATAGGATGAACATGCTTCCTGCGGCAAGAATGACAGTAGAAGCAATCATGAACACAGTCCAGCTGATGTTAGCAGAAAGGGCTTCACCAACCTGCATCTTAAGGTTGATGAGGTAGGACGGAGCCTGGAACAGCAGGATGCCCACTGTCAGATAACGAGTAAGCTGACTTATCTTCTTACGCCCGCTCTCGCCCTCTCTCTGCATCTTCTGGAAATAAGGTACTGCTACAGCAAGAAGCTGCATAACGATGGAAGCAGAGATGTAAGGCATGATTCCCAGTGCGAAGATTGAAGCATGGGAGAAAGCGCCACCCGAGAACATGTCGAGAAGAGACATCAGTCCACTCTCGGTCTGCTTATGCAGTGCGTCCAGGCTGTTGAAATCAATGCCAGGAAGCACTATTTTCGAGCCGAAGCGATAAATAGCGACAAACAGGACGGTGATGAGGATGCGCTGACGCAAGTCCTCAATCTTCCAAATGTTCTTTAGGGTATCTATAAACTTCTTCATCTTTATGTCTAGATTATTGTTGCGTTTCCACCTACTGCTTTAATAGCCTCCTCAGCTTTCTTTGAGAAAGCGTTTGCCTCTACTTCAAGCTTGGCTGTCAGTTCACCGTTGGCAAGAACCTTGACAAGCTCTTTGCCGTTTGTCAGGCCGGCATTCACCAAATCTGCCACACCAATCTTAGTGAGGTTCTTCTGCTCTGCAAGCTTCTGCAGGGTAGACAGGTTGACTGCGAAATATTCCTTATGATTGATGTTCTTGAAGCCAGACTTCGGCAGACGACGCTGCAGAGGCATCTGACCACCCTCAAAACCAATCTTCTTCTTGTAACCGGAACGAGCCTTTGCTCCCTTGTGTCCGCGGGTCGATGTGCCGCCAAGTCCTGAGCCAGGACCACGGCCTATTCTACGGCGCGAATGTGTGGAGCCTGCTGCCGGTTTCAAATTATTCAGTTTCATAACGTGTTATGTTTTTTAGTGTTAGTACTGTTTACTCAACGACATTCACCAGATGATGCACCTTGCGAATCATTCCGCGCAGGGCAGGAGTATCTTCCTTCTCCACTATCTGGCCTATCTTGCGAAGGCCGATAGCTTCAAGAGTGCGCTTCTGGTCAACGGGATAACCGATTTTACTCTTTATCTGTTTGATCTTTATTGTTGCCATAGTCTTAACCTCCTGTCTTTATTATCCTCTGAATACTTTATCCATGCTTACGCCACGTGTACCAGCAACAGTGTATGCATCACGCATCTGGCTCAATGCTACTATCGTTGCCTTAACAAGGTTGTGGGGGTTCGACGAACCCTTCGACTTTGCCAGCACGTCATTCACACCAGCACTCTCCAGCACGGCACGCATAGCGCCACCGGCCACCAGACCGGTACCTGCTGCTGCTGGCTTGAGGAACACCTGTGCACCTCCGAAATGAGCTTCCATCTCATGGGGTATAGTGCCTTTGAGCACGGGAACCTTCACCAGGTTCTTTTTTGCAGCCTCTACACCTTTTGCAATAGCAGCCTGTACTTCACCTGCTTTTCCAAGTCCCCAGCCGATGACACCATTGCCGTCTCCGACGACGACGATGGCTGCAAAGGTAAAGGTACGACCGCCTTTGGTCACCTTGGTGACACGGTTGATGGCAACCAGTCTGTCTTTCAGTTCTACGTCACTATTTACTCTAACTCTGTTCATTGCCATAGTCGTTTAAAAATTAAGTCCACCTTTACGAGCGGCGTCAGCCAGCGATTTCACACGTCCGTGATAAAGATAACCGTTACGGTCAAATACCACAGCCTTAACACCAGCAGCCTGAGCTTTTGAGGCAATCATCTCGCCCACCTTCGCAGCCTGCTCAATCTTTGGCATAGCCTCGAGCCCCAGCGATGAGGCGGCAGCAAGTGTCTTGCCTTCAATGTCATTAATCACCTGAACGTAGATCTGCTTGTTGGAGCGGAACACGCTCATACGTGGGCGCTCAGCAGTACCGAACACACTCTTACGAATTCTATATTTAATCTTGATTCGTCTTTCTACTTTCTTTGTTGTCATAATCTTCCAATTTTCAATTTTCGATTACCAATTTTCAATTCACAAGATTACTTAGCTGAAGCCGACTTACCCGACTTGCGACGTATAACCTCACCCTTGAACAAGATACCCTTGCCCTTATATGGTTCAGGCTTGCGGAAAGAACGAATTTTTGCGCAGATAAGACCGAGGAGCTGCTTGTCGCATGACTCGAGGATGAGCTGCGGATTCTGGTTGCGCTCCGACTTTGTCTCAACTTTCACTTCCTTTGGAAGCTGTATGAAAATGGGGTGTGTATATCCGAGAGCGAACTCAATGATGTTGCCCTGGTTTGACACGCGGTAGCCCACACCGACAAGTTCAAGCTCTTTCTTATAGCCTTCGCTCACACCTACAACCATATTGTTTACGAGTGCGCGATAGAGGCCATGGAATGCCTGCTTCTGTTTGATATTCACAGGGCTATTGTCGTCAACCTCGAAGGTGACGTGACCGTCCTCAATCTTCACATTGATTGACTTGTCGACTTTCTGCGAGAGTTCGCCCTTGGGGCCTTTCACTGTGATGACGCCGTCCTTGTCCTGAGCGACAGTAACGCCGGCAGGTATACTAATTGGCAATTTTCCTATTCTTGACATAGTCTTCCCCTCCAATTAATAGACGTAGCAAAGCACCTCACCACCAATCTTGAGCTGAGAGGCCTCCTTGTCTGTCATTACACCTTTGGACGTGGATAGTATTGCAATACCAAGTCCGTTAATAACTCTCGGCATGTCCTTGTAGCCAGTGTACCGCCTCAGACCTGGCGTGCTAACGCGCTTCAGGTACTTGATGGCGTTCTCCTTGGTTACAGGGTCATATTTCAGAGCCACTTTGATAGTGCCCTGAGGTCCATCCTCGATGAACTTGTAGTTCAGGATGTAACCCTTCTCGAAGAGGATCTTCGTAATCTCCTTCTTCAAGTTTGAAGCCGGTACTTCAACCACACGGTGATGAGCCATGATGGCGTTTCTCAACCTCGTCAGAAAATCTGCTATTGGATCTGTCATTTTATAAAATAGTTTAATTAATCGGGACTCCCCCGACAATATTAAATACTCTTATTGCTTACCAGCTGGCCTTCTTCACTCCAGGTATGAGTCCTGAGGATGCCATCTCGCGGAACTGTATACGTGAGAGTCCGAACTGACGCATATATCCCTTTGGACGCCCCGTTATCTTGCAACGGTTGTGCAGACGAATTGGATTGGCATTGCGTGGGATAGACTGCAGTTTGCGAGCTGCCTCGTATGCAGCCATAGCACCCTCGTCAGTAGTTACATCGGCATGTGCGATAATGCTTTTCAGTGCAGCACGTTTCTCAGCGTAGCGGGCAACGAGCTTGGCGCGCTTCACTTCGCGGGCCTTCATTGATTCTTTTGCCATATCTCTTAATCGTTTTTAGCGTTCTTGAATGGAAGTCCGAAAGCCTTCAGCAGAGCATAACCCTCTTCGTCGGTCTTTGCTGTTGTCACGAATGTGATGTTCATACCCTGTATACGGTCCACGGAGTCAATATTAATCTCAGGGAAGATGATCTGTTCCTGAATGCCGAGTGTGTAGTTGCCACGTCCGTCAAACTTGCTCTCGATGCCCTTGAAGTCACGGATACGGGGGAGTGCAATGCGGACTAGTTTCTCCAGGAACTCGTACATGCGCTCACGGCGAAGTGTCACCATGACGCCGATAGGCATCTTCTTACGCACCTTGAAATTGGCGATATCCTTTTTGGAATAAGTAGCCACTGCCTTCTGACCACAGATGGTGGTTATCTCGTTGATGGCCACCTCTATGATTTTCTTGTCCTGAGTAGCGTCTCCAAGACCCTGGTTCACCACTATTTTCTTCAGTTCAGGTATCTGCATGGCAGAGGAATAATTGAACTGCTTCTTCAATGCCGGAGCAATCTGCTCACGGTAAGTCTTCTTTAGTTGCGCTGTATTCATATTACTTTATCTCCTCCCCTGACTTTTTAGCGACACGTATCACGTTCTTGCCCTCGTGCTTGATTGAAACACGTGTGGGCTTGCCGCTCTTCGGGTCAATAAGACTTAAATTTGAAATATGGATTGGTGCCTCGACCTTCTCGAAGCCACCTTGAGGATTCTTGGCGCTTGGCTTAGAGCTCTTGTTGACGAAATTCACTCCCTCAACAATGGCACGCTGCTTCTCTACCAAGACCTTCAGCACCTTGCCAGTCTTACCTTTGTCCTCACCGGACAACACATAGACTGTATCGTTTTTCTTAATATGCAACTTGCTCATTACTTTTATACTTTTAATGTTAGAGAACCTCCGGTGCCAAAGAGACGACCTTCATGTTGACAGCGCGCAGTTCACGTGCCACGGGGCCGAAGATACGGCTTCCGCGCAGTTCACCGGCATTGTTCAGGAGCACGCAGGCATTGTCATCGAAACGGATGTACGAGCCGTCAGCGCGACGGATTTCCTTCTTTGTGCGGACAATCAGAGCCTTCGACACTGTACCTTTTTTCACGTCACTTGTAGGGATAGCGTTCTTGATGGCAACAACTATGATGTCGCCCACGCTAGCATAACGGCGGCGGGTACCGCCCAGCACACGTATGCACAAAGCCTCGCGTGCGCCACTGTTATCAGCTACTGTAAGTCTTGATTCTGCCTGTATCATAATTACTTAGCTTTTTCTACGATTTGTACTAATCTCCAGCGCTTTGTCTTTGACAGAGGGCGGGTTTCCATAATGAGCACTGTGTCACCGACATTGCACTCATTCTTCTCATCATGTGCATGGTATTTCTTCGTCTTCTGGACGAACTTACCATAAATAGGGTGCTTCTCCTTGAACTTGGCGGCTATAACAATGGTTTTATCCATTTTGTTGCTGACCACGACACCCTGTCTTGTCTTTCTTAAATTTCTTGTTTCCATCTGGACCATTGTTATTTGTTAAGTTGTCTCTGACGGAGTTCCGTCTTCATGCGAGCGATATCACGACGTGCGGCCTTAATCAGTGAGGGGTTCTCCAAAGGAGTCACGTTGTGGTTGAACTTCATCTGGTTGTATTTTGCAACCGACTCATCGATGCGCTCGGCCAAGTCTTTGGTCTCGAGTTCTCTAATTTCCTTGTTCTTCATAACTGATTAAGCGTTTTTGTCGTAGTCACGACGTACAACAAACTTGGTCTTCACGGGCAGCTTCTGTGCTCCGAGGCGTAGAGCCTCTTTTGCAACCTCGAAAGGCACGCCCTCTACTTCAAAGAGTATACGGCCTGGTGTCACAGGTGCAACCCATCCTGCGGGATCACCCTTACCTTTACCCATTCGCACGTCAGCAGGCTTGCGAGTGATTGGTTTGTCGGGGAAGATTCTGATCCAAACCTGACCTTCACGGTTCATGTATCGGTTGATGGCCACACGTGCGGCCTCAATCTGGCGGCTGTCTATCCACTTGGCATCCATTGTCTTGATGCCGAAGCTTCCGAAAGCCAGTGTCGTGCCGCGGTGTGCGTTGCCTTTGTTGCCACGTCCGTCCTGCGGCCTTCTGTATCTTACTCTCTTAGGCTGTAACATGATAGCTTCTCTTTCTTTTAACGATTGTTATTTCTTCTTCTGTCGCCACGCTCTCCGCGCTCTCCGCGGAACTTGCGTCCGTCACGATTACCGGTTCCTGGGCGTGAGCCCTGCTTCTCCTGTGAGAAGTTGGGTGCCAGGTCAACCTTTCCATAGACCTCCCCGCGGCAAATCCAGACCTTTATTCCCAGCAGTCCCACCTTAGTGAGTGCTTCTGCCTGGCAGAAATCAATGTCTGCACGGAAGGTATGAAGAGGAGTACGTCCTTCCTTGAGCATCTCGCTGCGTGCAATCTCTGCACCGTTCAGTCGGCCTGAGATCTGCACCTTGATGCCTTCTGCACCAGCGCGCATAGTGTTCTGAATAGCCTGCTTAATAGCACGGCGGTAAGCTATCTTGCCCTCTATCTGGCGAGCGATGTTCGTGGCAACGATAGTGGCGTCGAGCTCTGGGCGCTTCACCTCGTAAATGTTAATCTGTACTTCCTTGTCGAAGAGCTTCTTCAGCTCGTCCTTGAGGTTGTCAACATCCTGTCCTCCCTTTCCGATAACGAGTCCCGGACGTGCAGTGCAGATAGTTATGGTGACCAGCTTTAGTGTGCGCTCGATGACAATCTTCGAGACGCTAGCCTTTGCCAGGCGCTCGTTGAGGTACTTGCGGATCTTCTGGTCTTCTACCAGGTTGTCTCCGAAGTCCTTTCCTCCGAACCAGTTGGAGTCCCAACCCCTAACGATACCCAGACGGTTGCTAATTGGATTTACTTTCTGTCCCATACTTATTCTTTTACGTCATTAGTTTTAGCGTCAACAAACAGTGTCACGTGGTTAGAGCGTTTGCGTATACGATATCCACGTCCCTGAGGTGCGGGGCGCATGCGCTTCAGTGTCACGCCTTCGTCCACGAAGACACGCGTGATGAACAATTCACCAGCCTCAGCCTTGCGGTCGTTTTTCTGCTCCCAGTTATTAATAGCCGAACGCAGTAGTTTCTCCACGTCAGCGGCAGCTGCTTTCTTCGAGAACCTGAGCACTCCAAGTGCACGGTTCACCTCCATTCCGCGTATCATGTCCACGACATAACGCATCTTGCGAGGAGAAGAGGGGCATCCTTTCAGCTTTGCAAAATACTGTGTCTTAAGAGCTGCTTTTCTTTCTTCAGCCTTATTATGTTTTCTTGCTCCCATTGTTAATTTTCAATTTTCAATTTTCAATTTTCAATTTAATTCCCTGGAGCATTACTTCTTGTTGCCGGCATGACCACCGAAGCGACGGGTGGGTGCAAACTCACCAAGCTTGTGACCTACCATGTTCTCAGTAATGTAAACAGGGATAAATTTGTTACCGTTATGAACTGCAACAGTGTGTCCCACGAAATCGGGGGAAATCATTGATGCCCTGGCCCAAGTCTTCACGACTGTTTTCTTTCCGCTCTCATTCATGGCGAGAACCTTCTTCTCGAGAGAGACGTTGATGTAGGGACCTTTCTTTAATGAACGACTCATAATCTTTACTCTTGTTTACTTAATTACTTCTTGTTAGCTCTTTCAATGATGTACTTGTTTGAAAGCTTCTTCGGTGCGCGTGTCTTCAGACCCTTAGCGTAGAGTCCCTTACGCGAACGTGGGTGTCCACCGCTCTGACGGCCTTCGCCACCACCCATCGGGTGATCGTGCGGGTTCATGACAACACCACGGTTGTGCGGGCGCTGACCCAACCAGCGTGAGCGTCCAGCCTTACCAGACTGTTCCAGTGCGTGGTCGGAGTTGCCAACGGCACCAACTGTAGCCTTACAAGCAGAGAGCACCTTGCGTGTTTCTCCTGAGGGGAGCTTAATCACGCAGTAGGCTCCCTCACGAGAAGTCAACTGAGCAAAATTACCAGCCGAACGGACCAAGAGTGCGCCCTGTCCAGGACGGAGCTCGATGTTGTGGATCACGGTACCCACAGGGATGTTTGCCAGCGGCAGGCTGTTACCGATTTCTGGTGCAGCTTCTGCCCCTGACATCAGTGTTGTACCCACCTTCAGTCCATTGGGAGCAATAATGTAACGTTTTTCACCATCTGCATAGAAGAGAAGTGCAATGCGAGCTGAACGGTTAGGATCATACTCGATTGTCTTCACCACAGCAGGAACACCATCTTTCTCTCGCTTGAAGTCGATGAGACGATACTTCCTCTTGTGACCGCCGCCCATGTAGCGCACAGTCATCTTACCGGTGTTGTTTCGACCGCCGGTAGAACGCTTACCGTAGACGAGAGACTTTTCTGGCACGGATGCAGTAATATCCTCGAACGTGCCAATAACCTTGTGTCTTTGGCCCGGAGTTACGGGCTTTAATTTACGTACTGCCATTTCTGTTTATACTTCAATATTGCTGTAAATGTCAATTTCGTCACCAGGCTTAAGTGTGACAATAGCCTTTTTGTAGGCACTTTTCTGTCCTTTCACGAGTCCAGCCTTTGTATAGCGGCGGCTGCACTTTCCTGTGTAGCGAATGGTGTTCACATCCTCGACCGTAACGTTGAAGGTCTTCTCGACCTCCTGCTTTATTTCGATCTTGTTAGCCTCAGGCTTCACAATGAATCCATAGCGCTGGCGGGCAGGCTTTTCGTACACGAAAATTTTCTTCTCTTTATGCTCATCGGGTTTCCCCTTACGCTTCACAACGTATGAGAAGGTTTCCTCTACAGCACCCAAGCGCTCTGCACTCTTTTTGTTTGAGGCGCGTAGACGTCTGCTCTGGGTAGAGCGTTCCGTAATCTTGGTCATCTTCTCAGTGACCAGTGGTTTAATGATAAATGCCATGTCAATTTACGTTTTACGAATTTACGAATTACGATTTACGATTCACGCGACTATCCGAGAATGCCGTCAATAGTCTCCAGCGACTTTTCGGTAATCACGAGCACGTCAGCGTTCAGAATCTTGTACGTATTGACGTTGGCTGCCTCGATAACCTCTGCACGCTGCAGGTTGCGAGCCGACAAATATACATTTTTATTTGCATTTGGCAAAACGAAGAGGAGCTTCTTACCGTCGACTTTAAGATTTTTAGCAATATTTACCATCTCTTTAGTCTTTGGTGCGTCAAAGCTGAAGTCCTCGACCACGATGATTCCATTCTCCTGCACCTTATAGCTAAGTGCCGAGCGGCGTGCGAGCTGCTTCACCTTCTTGTTCAGTTTGAACGAGTAGTCGCGGGGCTTTGGTCCGAACACACGTCCACCGCCACGCAGCAGAGGTGAGTTGATGTCGCCGTGGCGTGCTCCACCACCGCCCTTCTGGCGTCCAAGCTTGCGTGTTGAGCCGCTTATCTCGCTGCGCTCCTTGCTCTTGGCGTTGCCCTGGCGCTGGTTTGCCATATACTGCTTCACGTCGAGATAGATGACGTGGTCATTGGGTTCAATCCCGAAGATAGCCTCGTTGAGGTTTACCTTGCGTCCGGTCTCCTGACCGTTAGTCTTCAATACACTCAGTTCCATAGCTTACTTCTTGATTAAGAGGGTTGAACCATTACAACCGGCAACGCTACCCTTTATGAGCAGGAGGTTGTGCTCCGGTATCACTTTTAACACTTTCAGATTCTGCGTTGTAACGCGGTCGCCACCCATTTGGCCACCCATACGCATTCCCTTGAACACTTTAGCGGGATAAGAGCAGGCACCTATAGAACCTGGTTTGCGCAGACGGTCGTCCTGACCGTGTGTGCTCTGGCCTACGCCTCCGAAACCATGACGCTTCACAACGCCCTGGAAGCCCTTACCTTTCGAAGTTCCAACCACGTCGACAAACTCTGCGTCGGCAAAGAGGTCGACGGTGAGTGTGTCACCGAGGTTATACTCCTCCTCAAACTTGAACTCGGCCAAGTGGGCCTTTGGTGTCGTACCGGCCTTCTTGAACACACCCATCATGGGCTTTGTAGTGTTCTTTTCCTTTGCCTCGCCAAAACCGAGCTGGACGGCCTTGTAGCCGTCTTTCTCAACTGTCTTGACCTGCGTCACAACACAAGGACCACATTCGATAACAGTACAGGGGACATTTTTGCCGTCTGCACTGAAAACGGAAGTCATTCCGATTTTTCTTCCAATCAATCCTGGCATTTCAGTTTTTAATTTTAATAAAATGATATAAATAAAAAATGTTTCCTTTTTAAGTGCGGATTGCCGACTATGCACATCTCACACTTAAAAAGGAAACTCCAACATCTTCATTTTTGAAGGCTAAGTTGCTCTTTTCCAGTGTATTGATAGCTCCACGGCCAGCGCAATACCCACTTTTGCGGGTGCAAAGGTACTAATATTTTCTGAAACCGCCAAACTTTTTTATGATTTTTTATCATACTTGTTTCATAAAGGTAACTCTTACCTTTGCATCCGACTATAGATAATGTTCTAAATGTAAGATGTTAAAACATCCCATTGTTTAGGACATACGGCAATAATTTTGTAGTTTTGCTAGAGATTGTGGCCGTAGGGGGTGAG
>Ga0247610_10004085_pt1 | contig 15708 bp, 14 predicted proteins | sample 174DNAGHGhighgp2_FD_193483 | JGI IMG/M metagenome (GOLD analysis project Ga0247610, IMG submission 193483) | Sheep rumen microbial communities from Palmerston North, Manawatu-Wanganui, New Zealand - 1742 DNA GHGhigh gp2 | ecosystem: Host-associated > Mammals > Digestive system > Stomach > Rumen... | reverse complement strand
TATAAGAAAGAATAAAATATAATAGATAGTTATGATGATAAGAATTTATTAGATATAATAAAAGAATTAAAAGTTAAAGTTATAATAATAACTAAAGAGAATAATAAATTAAGTAAATTAAATATAGAGAAATATAATAAACAATATAATAATTTAAAAGTTATATATGATGATACATTCCATGATAGATACTTTATATTAGATAAAGAAGTTATATATCATTGTGGAGCATCAATAAATGGAATAAGAAAGAAAACATTTTCTATTAACAAAATAGAAGATGATATTATTAAAGAAACATTATTAAAAATATTTGCGAATATTGGAGGCTAAAATGAACGAAGTGTTGTTGAGAGAGGAAAAGAATATAAAAGATTTAATATATGAAATAAGAGGAAAGCAAGTAATGTTAGACTCTGATCTTGCTATGCTTTATGGATGTAAGAATGGAACTAAAGAGATTAATCAGGCTGTAAAAAATAATCCAAATAAGTTTCCAGAAAGGTATTGTTTTAGAATAACTGAAAAAGAGTATAATCTTTTGAAGTCAAAATTTTTGACTTCAAAAGGAGGAGCTAGAAAAGGCCATTTTGTATTTACTGAGCAAGGAGTAGCCATGCTAGCTACCATACTTAAATCTAAAGTTGCAACTGAAGTAAGCATTAGAATAATGGATACATTTGTTGCAATGAGACATTATCTTAATACCAATTTGATTGAACAAAAATATATAAATAAACTAGTAATTGAACATGATGAGAAACTAGACTTAATATTTAGTAAGTTTGATAAAGATAGTGAATATTTATATTTACCAGGTCAAATATATGATGCTTATTCTAAAGTGTTGGATATATTTAAAGAATCTAAGGAAGAATTAATTATAATAGATAGTTATGCAGATAAATATTTATTAGATATAATAAAAGAATTAAAAGTTAAAGTTATAATAATAACTAAAGAGAATAATAAATTAAGTAAATTAAATATAGAGAAATATAATAAACAATATAATAATTTAAGAGTTATATATGATGATACATTCCATGATAGATATTTTATATTAGATAAAGAAGTTATATATCATTGTGGAGCATCAATAAATGGAATAGGAAAGAAAACATTTTCTATTAACAAAATAGAAGATGATATTATTAAAGAAACATTATTAAAAATATTTGCGAATATTGGAGGTTAAAATGAACGAAGTGTTGTTGAGGGAAGAAAAGAATATAAAGAATTTAATATATGAAATAAGAGGAAAGCAAGTAATGCTAGGTTCTGATCTTGCTATGCTTTATGGATGTAAAAATGGTACTAAAACTATAAATTTAGCGGTAAAAAGAAATATAGAAAGATTTCCAGAAGACTTTTATTTTCAATTAACAAAAGAAGAATGCGATAGTTTATTTTCAAGGTTTCAAATTGGAACCTTGAACAATAGTAAAGGGAGGGGTAAAAATATAAAGTATTTACCTTACGTTTTTACTGAACAAGGCGTTTCAATGCTATCGAGTGTTCTTAGAACTGAGGTTGCATCTAAAGTTAGTGTTAATATTATGAGAGCCTTTGTATCTATGAGACATTTATAGAAAAATATAATAGTCAATATAATAATTTAAAAGTTATATATGATGATACATTTCATGATAGATATTTCATATTAGATAATAAAACTATATATCATTGTGGAGCATCTATAAATGGAATAGGTAAGAAGATATTTTCTATTAACAAAATAGAGGATGATATTATTAAAGAAACATTAGTTAATAATGTGTATAGTATAATAAAGTAAATAGATTTTTATATGTGAATTTGATAAAATTAAATTATGGAAAAGACATATGTTAAAATGAATGATAATAGAAATTATCTTTCACTAGGCAATGTATTTAGATTAGTAAAAGATATTTCTAGAAATAAAGATAATGGAGTTCAAAAGGAAATATTTTGTACTCTATTTAATGTTGATGACATAGGTATTACAACTGTTAATAATTATGCAATAGGATATAGACCTATTGGAGTTTTATATAAAAAAATATATGTTGATTTAAAAGAAAAATATATTGAAGATAAAAATGTGTTTATAGATATAGTTTTATCTTTAATAAGCATATTAGATGATCATATTTATGTTAGAGATGAAAAGTCTTTAGAAATTATAAATAGTAATAAAAATTTAAAAAGATTATGTAATGAATTATTGAAAATTTCTATTAATGATAAACATATTGATAAGGAATTTTCTTCTAATATAAAAAGTTTAATTGATAATAATAATCTATATGAAGCAATTGTAGAGTTATTAATATATGCTGTTTTAGATAATAATCAACCTTTATATATTCAGAATGTTAAATTAAAGATTAATAGAAGTGAATTAGATGAATACTTAAAAGTTAAAATCTTAGAAGGTATTAGTTATATAACTTCTCTTCAAGAGCTTGCTAAAAAGAATAATAGTTATGCAAATGCTGAGTTAGGTTCATTAGAGTATGATGGCTTGGTTAGTGGAGAAGTAAATTATCAAAAAAGTTATGAATATTATTTAAAAGCAACTATATCTAATCATCCTAAAGCCTGTTGGATGGTTGCATACATGATTTTAAATGGCAAGATAGGTACAATAGATACTCATTTTGATATTGCTTGGAATTATTTAAATAGAGCGATATCTCTAGGTAGCGCAGCTGCTTTAAATACAATGGGAATATGTTATAGAGATGGGGTAACACCAGATAGAAAAGTTGATATTAATAAAGCTAGAGAGTATTTTAGAAAATCTAGTGAACTTGGATATACTTATGCATATAACAATTTAGGTATAATTTGTGAAAAAGATGGTCTATATGAAGAAGCATTAAAATATTATAAAATAAGTGCAGACTTAGGTGAGTCTTGGGCTTTAAATAAAGTAGGTGAATATTATCGTAAGAAGGGTGATAAAAAAACTGCTTATATTTATTATTTAAAATCTAGTGAGGCACCAGTTAGTGAAAGAAATTATCACAGTTATTATAATTTAGCAAGATATTACTTCTTATTAAATAAAAATACTAAAGAAAAAGGAATAGAATACTTGAATATAGCAAGTTCTCATGGTGTAAAGAAAGCAACTAATTTATTAAAAAAATATAAAAAACAAGTATAATGTGATATACTTTATTTTACGGAGGCCTTATGAAAAAGTGCATAATTGTTTATAATCCTCAAAGTGGAATTAAAAGTCCGTTTAAGAATTTTAAAAATGTTGATTCAATTTTTAAGAAATATGATTATGAAACAGAATTAATTGAAACAAAATGTAGAGGAGATGCTACTAATATAGTTAAAAATATAAAATCTGCTGATTTAGTTTTAGTTGCAGGTGGGGATGGTACATTAAATGAGGCAATTGAAGGAAATCTTTTAAGAAAAAAGAAACTTACAATTGCTCAACTTCCGTTTGGAACTCAAAATGATGTTGCTCATATGTATGGACTTACAAACAATATATTACATAATTTGGAATTAGTATTAAGTGGGGTAGCGAAAAATATTGATGTTTGTCTTTTAAATAATAGACCATTTGTGTATGTTGCTTGTATCGGTTCTTATGTTGATATAGCATATGCAACACCTAGAAAATTAAAGGAAAAATATGGTAGACTTGCATATATCTTATATGGCATTAAGCAAGTTAAACAGACATTCCATCAATTTGAATTAGAATATATTATTAATGGTGAAAGACACAAAGGAAATTATTCTTTTATATTTATAACTAATAGTAATAGAGTAGCTGGAAGTTATATATATGATGATGTAAAATTAAATGATAGTAAGTTTGAAGTTTTAATGGTAAAGATTAATAATAAATGGGATATATTTAGAGCATTATACTATTTAAAAAGAAGAGATATGAATAATTTACCAAGTTTCTTTAAGTATTATAAAACTGATAATTTTAAATTAGTATTTAAAGATGTTCCATCTTGTTCTTGGTGTCTTGATGGTGATGAATTTAAACATGATTCTAAAGAGTTTACTTTTGGGGTAACTAATGATATTCCAATGCAAATCCCTAAAAAAAATATAAACAAGTTATTTAACTAACTTGTTTATTTTTTTGCTTTTTTAAATAGAATATTGTTCCTAATAAAGTTATAAATGAAATAATTGAACCAGAGATTAAGCCTTTAGGCAAATACTTAAATTCAATAATGTGCTCTCCTTGTTCTAAATCAATTCCAATAAATGCTGTTAACAATTTATTGTATTTAACTTTTTTACCATCTACGTATACTTTCCATCCTTCATCATATGGGATTGAAGTAAATAATGTTGTTCTATCTTCTGTAACATTTACTTTTCCTTTAATATAATCATCTTTTTTATAAGTAATTATTTCCATTTGACTTTTTCTTATTTCTTCAATCCATGACTTATATGCATCTACATCCATTAAATATATATATAGTCTAGATTTACTAGTTTTTTTAACATTAGTTATAAATTTCATCTTATATTTATCACCTTTTTTAATTACTATAGGTGTAAATCCAGTATAATAGATTTCTTTATTATCATCATTGATTATTACATAATTAGAGGTTGCATCATCTTTAATAGGATTCCTAAATATAAAATAATCTTTATCAGCTATATCTTCAAAAGCAACATATCCTCCTTTATCTCTATCATAATATATATATTCATCATCTTCTTCATAAGTAACTATTGAACTATATTTAACTTTTTTTATCAAATTAAATTCTTTATTAACGCTTTTATTTACTATTTCAGATGAGTTTTCAAAAGGATGTTTATCAATTAATTCAATGTTTTTAAATTCTTTATTTACCATAAAACCTAAAGATAAATATTCGTTATTTTTGTAAACTTTCATTTTTTCATTGTCATATATTTTGTCGTAATAATTTTCAACATTTGCAGATACTATATACTTAAAACCAAATAAAGATGTTAGAACAGGATTTACTGCATTAAATCTAGTTGAGCATTCATCAACAACTATGTAATCACCATAGTATTCAAGAAAATGCATTATGTCTCTATTTCTAAGGGAATCAAAGAATACAAGTCCATTATAATTAAAGAAACCGCCATTATTTAAATTAACCCAATCTTGTGTATCTGATCTATAGAAATTATCTTCTATTGGATCTATTTCTTCAATATAATCAAATCCAGCTTTTATATTTTCAAATGTTTTATCATATACGCTTGTTTTTTTAGGAAAACTTATTTGCTTAACACTTAAAAGTGTATTAGTTGTAACTTCAAATAAGAATATTGCTGTTATTAAAAATGGCAATACTTTTACTTTATAAGTAAATGCATATTCAATAATGCATATTAATGATAATATTAGGAATATGTATTTTACTTTTTCATGTGTATATATTTTATCAAAAATAGCGCCACCTATAATTAATAAGAATAAAGATGCGAGTATTATAATCAATTTTTTATTATTTAAATCCAGATATTCAGTTGTATTGAATGATTTATAAGCAATTAATATTAATAGGAAAGAAAATACAAAACTATATCTATTTGGATACCAACATGGTTTTTGGAAGAATTGCCATGCATAGTCTAGAAAATTAAAACTAAAACATAGTAGGAAGAAACATATAAATACTAAAGTAGCTATTTTTTCCTTTTTAGAAAACTTTTTATTAAAGAAGAATAATACTGTATAAATTAAAACTAATACTGAAGAGTATATATTAGGTGATCCATTTATTTGATCTCCATTTGAGTAAGATGCAATAGACATTCTATAGAATGATGTTAAAAAATCCATATGCCATTCATTATATACAGTGTAATCATCTTTATATAAATCAACTTTACCTCTCATTAGTTCAAAGAATTCTGGTATTAATACAAATGAACATATAATTCCGCTTAGTAAAGATGATATTATAAATGTTTTAAGAATTCCTTTTCTTTTATCTTTTGAAAGTAATATATATCTATATATAAAATATAATAGGCAAAATATGCAAACCATTGATCCTATATAGAAATTTGAGATAATCGCTAGTGATAAAAATATTATATAAAGTTTAGATGATTCTCCTCTTAATATTTTATCAAGGCCTAATATAACTAATGGTAAAAGTACAACTGTATCAAAATACATAAAGTTATAAAAATATACAACATTATATGCCATTAAAGCATATGCAATACTAAATAGCAATCTTGATTTATCATATGTTTTATAACTTCTTAAATATATAGACATAGTTAGTCCACATAATCCAATTCTGAGTAATATAATAAGTTCATAAAAATACATTATATTTGTATTATTAAAAAATATGGATAATATATTAGTTGGATTAAATAAATAATATATAGCAGTAGCATAAAAATTATATCCAAGTCCACCTTTAAATGTATAGAATAAACTATTTTTGCCTTTTAAAGCATTAATTAATATATTAGTAAATCCAGGATATTGTGCAGATCCATCATAAGAAACAATATATTTTTCTCCAAAAGGAACTATTCCAGAAAATGCACACGCTAGTAAAAATATTATAATTGGTATTACAAATGATAATAATTCTACTTTATAATTTTTTAAAAATTTAAATACTTTTTTAAACATATACTTCACCACTATTAATTATTGTAGCATAAAATATATATTAAAAAAAACAAAAATAAAAAAAATAAAAAAATTAAAAAAAATATCTTGAAAAATGATTTATATGTTGGTATGATTATATCATAAAGGAGGTAAAAGAAAGGATGGAAAACAATAGAGGACAAAGTATCTTCCTATCAGTTGTAGGTATTGCTACTTTATTAGTTGCTATCGTTGGAGCTACATTCGCTTACTTCTCAATTTCTGTAACAGGAAATGATACTGCATCAAGTATCATAGTAACAACTGCTAAACTTGGTGGTGTTACATTCAGTGGAACTACTGCAGGTATCGAAGTAGAAGATGTTTATCCAGGATTTACTGAAACTAAGACTTTTACAATTTCAACTGACGGAACAGCAGATGCTTCTGCAACAGTTGATTATATTGTTAATTTGCATACTGTTACAGATGCAACAATTACATCAGCTAAAGACTTAGCAGCAGCAGCAGCAACAAAGCATGACTTTACTTATACTGTTGGTGTTACATCTGCATCAGCTGGTACTGCAACTCCAGCAGCTAATTCTACTAATGCTGATATGCCAGCAACAGACGGAGTTGTTGAACTTGGAACTGGTCGTTTAGTTGGTGCTAACTGTGTTCATACTTGGACATTTACTGTTCTATTAAAAGAATCTAGTACTGATCAAAATGAATTACAAGGTTTAGGCTATCGTGGAACTATCCAAGTTGTAGTTGCTACTACAGACGGTTTACGTACTTGGGATAACACTGCAAGTTCATGGGTACAATATCCACTTGGATCATAGTATAAATAAAAAAAGCATTAAAAAGAGTAGGCTAGCCTGCTTTTTTTATTTTGCTTTTTAGTATTGTAAAATTAATTCTTTTTTTGTATACTTAATATGATAGAGAGGTATTTATATGGAGAATGATAGAATTGATAAAAAGCAAAGATTGTTTTTAATTATCATCGCTGTTTTAACTTTATTTTTTGCTGTAGTAGGAGCAACTTTTGCATATTTTACTATAATTGTTCAAGGTAACGAAGAGGCAAGTAGCATTTATATTAAATCTGTTAAGTTAGGACAAGTAATATTTGAAGATGGACAAGCAATTAATTTAGTAGATGTTTATCCTGGTGAATTTGTTACTAAAACATTTACTATTAGGACAGAGGGAACTGATCCTGATGTTAAGGTTGGATACAGTATTTATTTAGTACAAACTAGAAACGATTTTGCAACTTATAATATTAATGAATTTATGCATGAGATAGTTAGTAGTTCTAAAACAAGTACAAGCCCAGAATCAGTGCTTGGCACTCTTAGCTTAACAACTGTACCATCTCCTGCTAGTACTGCACCAATATTAACTGGTACGTTATATGGAGATGACTTACACACTTATACATATAAAATTGGTTTATTAGAAGCTAATAGTAATCAAAATAATGCTCAAGGCCGTACTTTTATAGGAGTTCTTCAAGCTGATACTGATGGCGGAAATAAGTATACATCTGGTGGCGCTTTATGGAGTGGAACTGAATAATAACTCACATAGTGAGTTTTATTTTTGCAAAATTTATTAATGTGATTGAAATTAATAAATTTTTTGGTTATAATTAATACTAGGAGTATGTATATGGACAAGATGGATATAAAAGCAGTAAATAGAGCTATTATTTTATCAATAATATTTGTAGTAGCATTCATTTTAGCTATGGTAGGCTTAACTTATGCTTTCTTTGGTATTGCTATTTCTGGCAATGATACAGCCTCTAGTTTAACTGTTGATGTTGTTAACTTAGGTACTGTTACATTTACTGATGGTGATGAAATTAATGCAACTAACATATATCCTATGACTAGTGAAGAAAGATTGACAAAGGTTTTCACTGTTAAAGGTGCAAGTAACGAAACAGATACTGAATATGTAATTTATTTATTTGTCTATATAAACCAATTTGTTCAACATTATCAAAATGAATTCACTTATACTCTGACTGGTGCAAGTAACGCTGGAGGTACAACAACGGTAAATGCTAGTGCTGAACTTCCAAGTGCAAGGGTTGCACCTTATGAAATAGGCAGTGGAGTTTTGAAAGCAAATGGCGATACACATACTTATACTTTCACAATCGGTTTGAACGATTTAGGAAGCAACCAAAATTATAATCGAGGTAAAAACTTCTCGGGTAGGTTAGCAGTAGCGACCAAAAAATATACAAATGAAAGAAGCATATGGGGTGATTAATAAATTATGGAAAAAAAGAATAATGTTAAAGGTATATTAAAGTATATTGTTAAAACAATTTCAATGGCAGTGCTAGTTGTATTAGTAACTGTAGGTTTATTACTACTATTTGTATTTATAAGTACTAAAGTAGCGAGTAAAAAAGGTGCAAGACCACCAATCAACTTATATACAATTATAAGTCCTAGTATGACACCAAATATTAATGTATATGATGTAGTTGTAGCAGTTAAAGCAGATACTTCTAAATTGAAAGTGGGTGATGTAATATCATTCTATACTAATGAGGTAAATGTTAATGGTTTAACAATAACACACAGAATCTATCAAATTGTTGAGCAAGATGGAGGACGTTATTTTAAAACAAAAGGTGATTATAATCAATATGTTGATAAATGGACTGTTAAAGAAAATGATATAGTTGGTAAAGTAGTACTTAAGCTTCCACAATTAGGAAGAATACAATTCTTCTTAGGTAGTAGAGGTGGATGGTTAATTGCTATATTAATACCAGCTTTAGCAATAATAGCATATGATATTTATAAAATTATTAAATTAATATTAATAAGACAAAAGATACTATTATATCAAAAGCAAGAAGATATAAAAGAAAACAATAATTCTAATTTAGCTTCAATACCAGATTTATATAAAGCAGAAAATAATTCCGATTTATCTCCAGTAACAGACTTACATGAAACAGAAAGCAATTTTAATTCATCTCAAACATTAGATTTATATGGAGAAAAAAAAGAAGAAATTATAAATATTGATGATGAAAGCAAGGAATAATCCTTGCCTTTTTATTATAAAACTGGACAAATCACTGAATTTATGGTATAATTAACATACTTTTTATATGGGGGGTTTATGAAAAGTATGAGAAAGAGTATTGAGTCTCAAATAAAAGCATTAATGCTTGAGATTGTTCTTGTAATGGTGTTCACAATTGTAAGTATTCCTTTATGGGATTATATAGGTAATCAAACTTATGCGGATGTAGCTGATCATTATTCTAAATTAGAGAGCTCTGAAATTGTTATTACTAATAGAAAAAAATACATTTATGCAGAATCATATAGGGAAGCTATTGATGAAAAGAATATGGCTTATATAACTTCTTATGCAGAGACTGGTAAGAATTATGACATATATTTGGTTTTAGATGTAGGTACTAATTATGATGATATTGTTTTCTCAAATGGTGTAGATAGAGCATATTTAAAAGATATGGATCATGAAGTTAGTGACCATTTATATTTTAAAGTTGATAATATATATTTAAATTCTAAAGATACAATGGTGTATAACTATTATATTTGGACTAAAGATTTAAAAAAAGATAAGAATATTAAAATAAAATTTGCTGCTTTATAAGCAAATTTTATTTTATTTTAAGAAAATATATTTTATTTATTGAATAAAACTTTTTAATTTGTTATAATTCTTATAGAATAAATAGGAGTAGGGTATGGCTAATATAATTGATAAGTATTTTAACAAAAAGAAAAAAGAAATATACGATTATTCTAGAATTATTAATAGTTTATTAGAATACAATAAAGATCAAATATGGTCTAGTGATTCCGAATTTAATGAATTAACGAAGTCATCAATAAATAGATATGTAGATGAATACTTTTTTAAGTCTATGGATTCATTTGAAGATTATACTGAATATTTAGGAGCGTTAATTAAATGTGATGATAGATTTAAAACTATTTTAGTGTGCACTATTGATTCTATACCTGAAGAAAAAAGAATAGGTAATTATAAAGTAAGTGCTTATATTGTTTCATTAATAATTTATACAGCAGTTGCGATAAATAGGTTTACTTATCCATATGGCAGATATAAGATAAATGTTAGTAATGTATATAAAATCATGGATATGATGTTTAAAAACATTGATTTTATAGATTATAAAGATAATGTAAAAATTAAAAGAGAATTAGTATTAACTCTTAAAAAGAATGCTGTTAATGAAAAGAAATTTTTTGAAGCTCTAAATTCACTTCATACTGATACTTCGAAGAATATGTATGAAGCAGTAAGTCTTGATAATAAGTATTTCAAAGTAAATTATAAATATAAAATAGAAGAATTTGATAAATATAGAACAAAGGATGTTAGAAAGTTCTTCAAAAGAATTGAAGATGATTTAAATGCTTTATCTTATGAATTAGCGGCATTAACTATTCTAAAAGCAAAAACACTAAATAAAGATATAAATCTTTTATTTCCAGCTACTTTAGATTTTTATAGAAAGGAAGCTGAAATAAATAAATTAGTTAAAGTCACTAATAATGAATGTATAAAGAATAAAATAAGACTTTTAGTTGATTATGAAGATTATTATAAAAATAAAGAAGTTGTTAGAATTATTACAAACGCTGGGTTTGAACTTGCACTAGATTTCAATATGAATTCTGATGTTCCATATAGAACGTTTAATGAAATCAAGCTAGCATTAGTACCGCAAGAATTTTTGAAAACAAATAAAGGTAATATAGATTCATGGAAAGAATCGGGAGTAACCTTTGTAATAAAAAGTGAAGTAAGTAATGAAATTTCAGAAATGAAATTATTAGGATTGGAGGAAAAATAATTATGGAAATGTTTGGTGAATTTTTTGTAGAATTTATGAAACCATTCTTTAAAACATTAGTTGATATTCTAGGATATATAGTAATGGGTATATTAAAGATGTTCAATGTAGTTACATATATTCAAGTCATAAAAGAATATTCAAAATGGTTTAGAGGATTTAGTTGGATTCTTGTAATATTCACAGTATTATGTTTACTTGCAATAGTAGGGCTATTATTCTGGGGTATTTATGTTTTAATTAAAAGAAGAATTAAATATAAAAAGAACTTACATAAACAAGAAAGTTTACTTGATGAAGTGGAAAAACTAAATAATGATGTAGCTAGATTAAAGAAAGAAAACGAGAAATTTTTGGAATTATCTGGTGAAGTTGAATATGATGAAAATGGTAATATAATTAATAAAACACCTGAAGGTGAAAGTAGATTCTTTAGACTTACGAGAATTGATCATGAAATGGAGAATTATGTTCCTCCTAAAATGGATGATAATATGACTCTTGAGCAATTTTGTACTAACTTTATGAATTATTCTGCTAGTGAATTGAAATTATATTATAAGATTGATTTAATTAGATTATTTATCGCGGCATTCGCTTCAAATAGATTAATAATCTTACAAGGTATATCTGGTACAGGTAAAACATCTTTGGCTTATGCATTAGGACAATACTTAGATAATCCTTCAACAATTGTTGCAGTTCAACCTTCTTATAGAGATCGTTCTGAACTATTCGGATATTTCAATGAATTTACTAAGAGATTTAATGAAACTGAATTACTTGAAAAGATGTATGAAGCAAGTTTTAAACCAGATATTTATATTTCAATACTAGATGAAATGAATATTGCACGTGTTGAATATTATTTTGCTGAAATGCTATCCATTTTGGAAATGCCAAGACCAGAAGAATGGATTATAAATCTAGTTCTAACTGAATGGCCTAATGATCCGAAGAAGATTGTAAGAGGTAGATTTAGAATACCAAATAATATGTGGTATATCGGTACAATCAATAACGATGACTCTACATTTATGATAACTGATAAGGTTTATGACCGTGCTATGCCAATAAATATCGATACAAAAGAAAATGCATTCCAAGCTCCTAAGACACCAAAAGCAAGTATTAGTGCTGCTTACTTTGAATCATTATTTGAAAAAGCTTATAAAGAACATCCAATGTCAGTAGACATTCTTAATAAAGTTAAAGAAATGGACGATTATTTAATTAAAAACTTTAGAATTTCTTTTGGTAATCGTATCGCTAGACAAATGCAAGAATATGTTCCAGCATTTGTAGCATGTGGTGGTAAAGAAATAACTGCGGTTGACTATTTAATCGCTAATAAAATCTTGAGAAAATTAGAGCAATTAAACTTATCTTATATAAGAGATGAGATAGATGGATTCATTTCATTCTTGGATAAAACATTTGGAAAAGATGAAATGGTTGAATGTAAGGCTTATCTACAAAGACTAAAGAAGATGGCTTAATAGAAAGAAGGAACCATGAAAGAGGAATTTATAAACGATATTAATAATAATGAACTTAATATGTTTTTAGCTAAAACTAAATCTAAAATATGGATTGATTCAAATGAAGAAGAAGTTTTAGTAGATTTTTCATGGGTAGATAAAGTTGAAGAATGCCTTCCATATTTAGATACAATTATTAGAAACCCTAAAAGATTCTTAATTCAAGAAGAAGAAGTAATAAATGTTGAAAAGTCTAAAAAAGTTACTACAGAAACAGTAAGACATTTAGCTCAACATAGTAATTTTATAGATGATGTAGAAGAAGAAAGTGGAGAGGTAAGACCTAAAAAAGTATTAAATATTACAAAAGAAGATACAATAGATATTTATGAAAATAGATTTATCTATACACTATTTAAAACTTTAAGTGCATTTATTGATAATCAAATCGAAAAATTTGGTGATGATGGTTCTTACTATCAATGTGATAGAAAGGTAACATTTGAAGGACAAACTAAAGTAAAAGATGATAGAGTAAAAATAAATGTTACTCTAGAAAATAATAGACGTCATGAAATACCTATTGTTGAAGATGATGAATTATCAATGCCAGAACGTATTAAGGAAATCAAAACTGTTTTAGATGGATTTAAAACTACTGAATTTATTAAATCTTTAGTTTCAGTAGCCCCTGTTAGAAGTCCACTTAGAAAAACAAACTTAATCTTAAAAGAACCTAATTTTAAAAAAGCTGCTGAGCTTTGGGATTATCTAGAACAATTTAATATTATTGATCCAAAGGTATCAACTAAAACAGAAGTAATAAGTGATAATAAAGATGTAGAAGAATTTTATAATTTTGGTTATTTCTTAAATTATGATGCTCTTAACCTATTAAATTCAAAATATCCTAAGAGATCTAGTAACTTATATAATGTAGCATTTATAAAAAATTTAATAGAGGATTACCTAGATGAAATAGGTGGTAGTGAAAAAGTATTTACTAAAATGCTTAAAGATCAATTTAAAATTGTTCTTAAAGCTCGTAAGAAAAGAGAAAAGGAAATTAAGAGAATTTGTGCTAATTTCATTCAAACTCAAAATGACAACTTAAGAAAATGTGAAGATTTATTAAGATAATAATAAAAAAATACAAATATAAATTGTATTTTTTTTTAGTATAATGTATAATAAGTAATAGAGTAGGAAGATGTGCTTATGGATAAGAATAAAGTCTTTTTAGAAAAAAATAAAGTATATAAAGATGGTGAATTAAATCTTGATAAGTTTAACAAACTTGATGCTAAACTACAAACAGAAATATTAAGAATAATTCTAGAAGATGATATATATACTGGTACAAAAGAGTTTGATGTAGATAACAAACACGTTTTAAAGTGCTTGAAACTTTCTTGTGATGAAGAAGATAATGAAATACATTTACCTTTAGGATTGTTAGTTTCTAAAGAAGACAATGTAATGACATTTGAATTTCAAAAGAAACTTGCATTATGGTTCTTAATCTTATTAGCAGGAGCTTTATTATTCACAATAGTAGGAGCTACTTACTCAGCATTTCATTATTTACAATTAATTGAACTAAATAAAGATATAGATGGTGATGGAGTTGCTGATATAAATATTGATATAGATAATGATGAAAAAGCAGATATTAATATAGACTTAAATAGAGATGATAAACCAGATGCAAATATAGATTATAAAGGTAATAGAGAACAAATATTTAATGTAGTTATAGGTGATGAAATAATAAACCCTATAAATATTAAAGATGATAATGGTGTTTGTATTAGAAACTGTGATACAAATGATGATGGATGGCCTGATACAAACTTAGATTTAGATAATGATGGAAAACCAGATATGGATTTAGATACAAATAATGATGGTGTTCCAGATATGAACATTGATCTAAATGGAGATAAAGAATGTGATATTCATTGCGATACAGATGGAGATGGAGCTTGTGATAAAAACTGTATTGAAAACTGGTCTCAAGTAATTATTTCAACAAACGGAAGTAGTACAATAATAGGTACCCCTTATAGAACAAGTAAGAGTGCAGAACTTGAAGTAGTATATACAGATAAATCAGATGTTGTAATAGAAGATATAATGCCAGATGATATGGAAGAAGGATCAAAAATTCCAACAAAAGTATTTACTGTTAAAAATAAGAGCCCATTCTATGTTATATATAATGTATATTTAATAGATGTATTAAACGAATTTACAAGCGGTAACTTTAAATATAAAGTTGATTGTAAACTAAATTGTAAGTCATTCAATTATATGACTGCTCCTTCAAAAGATGGAATAATAATAAAAGATGTTATAATTGCACCTGGTCAAACTCATACATATAATATGGATTTCAAATTACAAGGAATAGGTGAACCGCAAAACTATGATCAAGGTAAAATCTTTAAAGCAAAAATACAAATAGGTTATGATAGAAGAGGTTAATACCTCTTTTTAGTTTAAAATGTAAGTAGTTCTAAAGACTCTATCATCAGAACAATACTCCATAACAAACTTATTATCTTTCTTACATATAATTATTCCAATAGTATTATTATGATATAAAGATTTAATATTAGAATCAATATAATGCATATAGGTTTCTATCTGACCTATATGTTCTTTTTTTAATTCAGTAACTTTTAGTTCTATACAGACATAACAATTAAAATTAATATTAAATA
>Ga0247610_10004083_pt1 | contig 15727 bp, 12 predicted proteins | sample 174DNAGHGhighgp2_FD_193483 | JGI IMG/M metagenome (GOLD analysis project Ga0247610, IMG submission 193483) | Sheep rumen microbial communities from Palmerston North, Manawatu-Wanganui, New Zealand - 1742 DNA GHGhigh gp2 | ecosystem: Host-associated > Mammals > Digestive system > Stomach > Rumen... | reverse complement strand
CTCCGGTTCAAATCCGGGCGGACCCATTACCCGTCTTAGCTCAATTTGGCAGAGCATCGGACTGTAGATCCGAATGTTGCTGGTTCAAGTCCGGCAGACGGGATATATAATTTTATTTATGTCCTCTTTTAATTAAGATGACATAATTAATTTTATAGAATACAAAACATTTATATACTAAGAAATATAAACTATTATATACTTGCTTACAATTGTAAGTAATTGGTATTTGCCGTGGTAGTGTAGAGGCGATCATGCAGGCCTGTCGAGCCTGCGACTCGGGTTCGACTCCCGGCCACGGCGCTTACACATTTATTTTTCAAATAGGCTCGTAGCTCAGTCTGGGAGAGCGCCTGGCTTTTAACCAGGCGGTCGCGGGTTCAACTCCCGTCGGGCCTGCTTTTTATATTACAGTATTGTTTTTAACTAAGAAAATTATTTCATATAGGCTCGTAGCTCAGTCTGGGAGAGCGCCTGGCTTTTAACCAGGCGGTCGCGGGTTCAACTCCCGTCGGGCCTGTTTTAATTAAACTTGATTTTATATAATATTTCGATTAAACTATTTCTTAAAGAATTTTGTTATAATAATAAAAACATATTTTAATCTTGGAATTAATAAATTATATTAATATTAATTTTTCATAATGGAGGATTATAATTTGAAAACTGATATTTTACAACATAACTTAGTGCCAGAACATGTTATATTATCGGATGAAGAAACCGAAAAAGTACTTGAAGAGTTAAACAGTACAACAGATCAACTTCCAAAAATATTACCTAATGATCCAGTAGTCAAAGCAATAGGTGCTAATGTAGGGGATGTTTTGAAAATTACCCGAAAAAGTGAAACTGCTGGTATATTTGTCGCATATCGTATCGTACGCGAATAATCTTTTTTATTAATTTTTTTCTAAACTTTTAATCTTATTCTTTTTAGCTGTTTCTTTATCACATTACACTTCCTTATGAATGTGTAGCTTTTTATATTATGGGCTACATATATAGTGAGTATATGTTAATTTATAGAAATAAAATTTAAATCATGTTTCCTTTATCAGATTTTAGATTTCTACATAAATTTATTATGTGGAGTTGAAATATTTTATTCTAAAATTAATTATTGAAAAAGTAAAGAAATTAAAGCTTAATTTGTTATTTAGATGGATTTAGTTTTAATTTTTATAATGATATTTGATATAATAAATAAATTTAATATAAATGTCTAATTTAGCAATAGGTTATCTTATGGTAATTAATTAATCTATGAAATTTTTAAATAATTTTATATGTATCAATTAATGCTTATTGACTATTTTTAGATTAAGTGATGGATTATAATAAATTTAGGATTTTTGTATTAATTTCATTTAAATAGAGTTATTATTTGATTGATGTTTTTTAGCATGTACTGTAGTTTGTTTATTTTTTTTTGCATGATATTTTGCTGTTTATTTGATAGGGTACTCTCTGTTAAACTAGGTAAAATTTAACTAAAAAAAATCTATTATTCTATTGATGAATATATAAAGTAATCATCCTTTTTTTGTTCATTGCTTATCTATATTGTTGACCATAGATTTCCTGAAGCTATTTGATAATGTAATTTATTGACAGACAATTCTTGTTCAATTACCATCACTTATGAACAGGGATAGTGTTTAACATTTTACACATCATCAGACTTTTTTTATTGATTTATTTTGAAAATTTAATATTATTTGGTAGTTGATTGAAAAAGAAGAGAGTTTAAATAATATATTTTTAGTGTGTAATATTATTATAAATTCTTTTGTATTGGGAGATGGATATATGACAAAAAACGCATGGCCGTTAGTTGATTCATTTTTTGATGAATATGATATCGTTGATCACCATATACGTTCATATAATGATTTTTTGGATAATAAAATCCAGGAAATTGTAGATATTACTGAACCAATCACTCTTGATCATGGAGAATATACTATTAAAACAGGTGATGTTGAAATAGTAAAACCTTACATTAAAGAAGCTGATGGTTCAAAAAGTATCATTGAACCTGCAGAAGCTAGATTAAGAAATCTAAATTATTCTGCACACATGTATCTTGACATGGCTCTTGTTAAAGGAGATAGTGAAGATTATGAAATGGAAAAAGTATATATAGGTGAATTACCTGTAATGCTTAAATCTAAAGCATGTCACTTATATGGTTTAAATGATGAAGAATTAGAGAAAGTTGGTGAAGATCCACGAGACCCTGGAGGTTACTTTATTGTAAATGGTTCCGAAAGAGCTATTGTAACAATGGAAGAAATTGCACCAAATAAAATTATCTTAGAACAAAGTGAAAAAGATAAAGAAGACAGACGTGCAAGAGCAGTAGTAACTTCTATAAAAAGTGGATTCCGTGCAAGAATTAACTTAGAGTATAGAAAACCACATAAAAAAGGAGTATTCTTAAGAATTTCATTCCCTTATGTACCTGGTGAGATACCACTTGTAATATTACTAAGAGCACTTGGATTTGAAAAAGATGTGGATTTAGTAAACAGTGTATCTGATGATATAAACACTCAATTCCTATTAATTGATGATATACAGACAACAGGTATTAACACTCAATATGATGCTGTTAAATACATAGGAAACCGTGTAGCAAAAGGAATGACTGAAGAATACAGAATTAAAAGAGCAGAAGATGTAATTGATCGTTATCTTTTACCACACGTGGGTGTTGCTCCAGAAGATCGTATAGATAAAGCTATATACTTGGCAGAAATGACTGACATGCTGCTACAAGTAATAAATGGAGAACGTGAACCACACGATAAGGACCACTATGCTAATAAAAGATTAAGAGTTTCTGGAGATTTGATGGAAGACTTATTCAGAGTAGCATTCACATCATTAACCAGAGATATGACTTATCAATTAGAACGTAGCCTTTCACGTGGAAAAGAACCATCTGTTAAACAGGCAGTTCGATCTGATGTAATTACTGAAAACATTAAACACGCAATTGCTACAGGTAATTGGGTAGGTGGAAGAGCAGGGGTCAGTCAGTTATTAGACCGTACTAGTTACATGGGAACATTATCACACCTTAAACGTGTAGTAAGTCCATTATCTAGAAGTCAACCTCACTTCGAAGCAAGAGATTTACATCCAACACAATTTGGAAAAATATGTCCAAACGAAACTCCGGAAGGACCAAACTGTGGATTGGTAAAAAACCTTGCAGTAATTACAAAAATATCTGAAGGTTATCCATTGAAAGAAATCGAAAAAGATATTCAAGCAATGGATTTAATCACACCATTAGATCATAACTTAGAATAAATTTTTATAAGGAGAAATATAATGGCAACAGTTAAAGTATATATTAATGGTAAATTAATTGGAACAACTGAAGAACCAGAAGCATTCGTTGAAGAAGTTAAAGCTAAAAGACGATCTAATGAGTTAACAAATGAATTAAATATTACCTATTATGAAGAAAATAAGGAAATATTTATATTTACAGATCCAGGTCGTGCAAGAAGACCATTAGTAATAGTTGAAGATGGAAAATCAAAACTAACTGATGAAATAATTGACAAAGTAGTTGCAGGACAATTGAAATGGTTCGACCTTATTCATGATGGAATCATAGAATACATTGATGCAGAAGAAGAAGAAAATGCATACATCGCAATGTTTGAAGAAGACCTAACCGAGGCACATACACACCTTGAAATAGATCCTTCAACAATGCTTGGTATTTGTGCAGGAATCATTCCATATGCTAACCACAACTCCTCACCGAGGAACACAATGGAAGCAGGTATGACAAAGCAGGCATTAGGATTATATGTATCAAATTATAATCTAAGAACTGATACAAGAGCTCATCTATTGCATCAGCCTCAAATGCCAGTAGTCAAAACAAAAAGTATGGAATCAACAGACTATGATAAAAGACCATCCGGTCAAAACTTTGTAGTAGCAATTCTTTCATACCAAGGATGTAACATGGAAGATGCTCTTGTTATGAACAAAGCAGCGTTAGAAAGAGGACTTGGAAGATCATCCTTCTTCAGATCATATGAAGCATCCGAAAGAAGATATCCTGGAGGTCAAGAAGACCACTTTGAATATCCTGAAAATATGGTCAAAGGATACCGTTCAGAAGAAGTCTATAAAAACCTGGATGAAGACGGATTAATCAATCCAGAAGTACAAGTAAATTCTGGTGATGTACTTATAGGAAAAACATCTCCACCAAGATTCCTTGAAGATGTAGATGAATTCGGTACAGTAGCAGAACGTAGACGTGAAACAAGTGTAACAGTACGTCATGGTGAACATGGAATAGTAGACAAAGTAATGCTTACTGAAACAATAGAAGGAAGTAAACTTGCAAAAGTCAAAGTACGTGATCACAGACAACCTGAATATGGAGACAAATTCGCATCTCGTCACGGACAGAAAGGGGTACTTGGTCTTATAGTACCACAAGAAAACATGCCATTCAATGAAAATGGAATGTGTCCTGATTTAATGATAAATCCTCATGCAATTCCTTCAAGGATGTCTATTGGACAGATTATAGAAATGCTTGCTGGTAAAGCAGGTTGTATGGAAGGAAAACGTATAGATGGAACACCATTTACTGGAGTTCCAGAGGAAGAAATCAAACGTTTACTTAAAGAAAATGGATTTGAAACACATGGTCGTGAACAGCTATACAATGGTATAACTGGTGAACGATTCAAAGCAGAAATATTTGTAGGTGTAGCATACTACCAGAAACTCCACCACATGACCTCAGATAAAGTATATGCAAGAAGCAGAGGTCCAGTACAGGTACTCACCCGTCAACCAACAGAAGGTAGGGCAAGAGAAGGAGGACTTAGGTTTGGAGAAATGGAACGTGACTGTTTAATCGCACACGGAGCTGCACTATCACTTAAAGAAAGATTACTTGATGAATCAGATAAATATGAAGCATTGATATGTGGTGACTGTGGAAGACTTGCAGTAAGGGATAAAATACGTGACAGAACTTACTGTGCAATCTGTGGAGAAACAGAAACATTCCCAGTAGAAATTTCATATGCATTTAAATTATTATTAGATGAACTTAAATCACTATGTATATCTCCAAATCTTGTATTAGAGGATAAAGCATAACACATTTACTAGGGAGGATTAATAGTTGAAAGGAATAATTAAAAAAATATCTGAAATAGATTTTGGTTTAATGTCACCTGAAACTATCAGGAAAATGTCAGTGACTAAAATTGTAACACCAGATACTTATGATGAAGATGGTTATCCAATCGAAGCTGGATTAATGGATCCAAGGCTTGGAGTAATTGACCCTGGATTAAAATGTCGTACATGTGGTTCTAAAGGTGGGGATTGTCAAGGACACTTTGGACACATTAACTTTGCAAGACCAGTAATACATGTAGGATTTGCAGATACAATCCATAAAATATTACGATCAACATGTCGTAGCTGTGGAAGAGTTCTTCTAAACGATACTGAAAAAGCATTATACAAAGATAAACTGGAAAATAAACTTGCAAACGGTGAAGACATTTCACAACTCTTAAAACAGATACATGTAGCTGCTAAAAAGGAAAAATGTCCTCATTGTGAAGAAGTTCAAGAAGAAATAAAGATTGACAAACCAATATCCATTGTTGAAGGTAACTATAAACTCACAGCAAGTGAAGTACGTGAAAGACTTGAAAATATTCCGGAAGATGATTATATCTATGTGGGAATAAACAAGGAAGTTGCAAGACCAGAATGGATGGTATTAACAGTATTACCAGTACCTCCAGTAACTGTAAGACCTTCAATTACGTTGGAGACTGGTGAAAGATCTGAAGATGATCTTACACACAAACTTGTGGATATTTTACGTATCAACCAGAGACTAAAAGAAAACATGGAAGCAGGAGCTCCACAACTTATTGTTGAAGACTTGTGGGAATTATTGCAATATCACGTAACAACCTACTTTGACAATGAAGCATCTGGAGTACCGCCGGCAAGACATAGATCAGGACGTCCTTTAAAAACCTTGGCTCAACGTCTTAAAGGAAAAGAAGGAAGATTCAGAAGTAATCTTGCAGGTAAACGTGTAAACTTCTCAGCACGTACAGTTATCTCACCAGATCCAAACCTCAGTATAAATGAGGTTGGAGTTCCAGAGATGATAGCTAAGGAAATTACAGTACCTATTACTGTAACAGAATGGAACATTGACAAGATGAAAGAATACATCAAAAACGGTTCAAATGTACATCCTGGAGCAAACTATATTATACGACCTGATGGACGTAAAATAAGAGTTTATGATGAAACTAAGGAAACTGCAATGGAAAACTTAGAACCAGGATACATTGTTGAAAGACACATTATTGATGGAGACATAGTCTTATTCAATCGTCAACCTTCACTTCACCGTATGTCAATGATGGCACACGAAGTAAGAGTATTACCATATAAGACATTCAGATTAAATCTATGTGTATGTCCACCTTACAATGCAGACTTCGATGGAGACGAAATGAACATGCACGTATTCCAGACACCAGAAGCACGTGCAGAAGCAAATGACATAATGAAGGTACAAGAACATATCTTATCACCTCGTTATGGTGGACCAATTATTGGTGCTATTCACGATCACATTACAGGTGCATATTTACTTACACATAAAGACACAGTATTTGAAGAAGACAAAGCATTGCAGATTGTCAAACGTTCAAAAATGCCACTTCCAGAAGCTAAAGGTGAACCATGGACTGGTAAGGAAATTTTCAGTTTACTGCTTCCAGACAAGTTAAACCTTGTATATAAGGCAGAAATCTGTCGAAAATGTGAAGAATGTAAGGCTGAAAACTGTGAATATGATGCTTATGTAGTAATAAGTAATGGTCAGTTACTACAGGGTGTAGTTGATGATAAAGGATATGGATCAGGTAGTGGAAAAATACTTGATGCAATCGTAAAACAATTCGGTGCAAGTGAAGCAAGATACTTCCTTGATCATGCAACTAAACTTGCAGTATTTGGTGGTGTAATGCAAAGAGGATTCACCACAGGTACAGCTGATGAAGAAATTCCTCGTGAAGCTGAAGAAAGAATTGCAGAACAATTAGAAAAATCTAATCAACAGGTAGAAAATCTTATTCAGATTTATGAGGATGGAGAACTTGAAGCATTACCAGGACGTAGCTTACGTGAAACACTTGAGATGAAAATCATGCAGGTGTTAGGGGAAGCAAGGGACAGTACTGGTGTTATTGCAGAACGTTACTTCAGCAATAGTAACAGTGCAGTAATCATGGCACTTACTGGTGCTCGTGGGTCCATGTTAAACCTAACTCAGATTGCAACTTGTGTAGGTCAACAGGCTGTTCGTGGAGGACGTATTAATAGGGGTTATATAGACCGTACATTACCGCACTTCCACAAGGGTGACGTTGGTGCAAAAGCAAGTGGATTTGTAAACAGCAGTTATAAACATGGACTAGATCCATTAGAATTCTTCTTCCACGCTATGGGTGGACGTGAAGGGCTGGTAGATACAGCTATTCGTACAGCACAGAGTGGTTATATGCAAAGGCGTCTCGTAAATGCTTTACATGACCTTAGTGTACATGAAGATGGTACTGTACGTGACAACAATGGCGTAATTGTACAATTCAAGTACGGTGAAGATGGAATAAATCCAGCAAGAAGTGACTATGGTAAAGTTGCTGATTTAGATAAATTGATTGAAGAGATTAGATTAGAATCTAATGCTACTAGTAAATAAATGGTGATATAAATGGAATTAGAAAAAGTACAAGCTGTAGTTGATGAAGTAGGTGCAGGTTACTTTCCAATTAAATTAGTTCAAGATATTACTGATGCTGCTAATCGTAATGATTTATCTGATGATGAACTTGAAACTTTAGTTCTTAAAGTTAAGGAAGCATATGAACGTGAAGAAGTAGAGCCTGGAGAATCAGTTGGAACAATTGCCGCCCAATCTGTAGGTGAACCTGGTACACAGATGACCATGCGTACTTTCCACTATGCAGGGGTAGTAGAGTTAAACGTAACTCTAGGTCTTCCTCGTCTTATTGAAGTAGTAGATGCTCGTAAGAAAATATCTACTCCTACAATGGATATTTATTTCACTGAAGAATACAATAAGGATGAGGATTTTATCCGTAAAATGGGTAATATGATTGGTAAGATTACTTTAAATGATATTATTAAGGAATTCCACGTTAACTATATGGATAATGTAATAACTGCTGAATTGGATTTGGATATCATTGATGAAAGACGTCTTGACCTAAATGAAATTACAGGTATTATTGAAAAAACATTTAAACAAGTAAAGATAAATAACAATGTACTGAGTTTTGAAACCACATTTTCTAAAGATGAAGAAAAGTTAGCACATGGTATTCGAGAATTAAGATTACTTGCAGATAAAATCAGAGATCTACAGATTAGTGGTGTTAAAGGTATTGGTAAAGTAGTTATCCGTCTTGAGGGTGATGAATATGTTATTCATACAGAAGGTTCTAATATTGGAGCTATTCTCAAGATTGAAGGAGTTGACATAGTCAGAACAACTACTAACGATATCTATGAAATTGAAAAAGTTCTTGGAATTGAAGCAGCAAGAAATGCTATTATCCATGAGTTATATACAACAATGGAAGAACAAGGGCTTAGTGTTGATATTAGACATATTATGTTAGTTGCTGATATGATGACTGTAGATGGATTTGTAAAATCTATTGGACGTCATGGTATTAGTGGTGAAAAATCAAGTGTACTTGCAAGAGCAGCATTTGAGGAAACCGGCAAACACTTACTTAACGCTAGTATCCGTGGAGAAGTTGATCAACTCTCAGGTATTATTGAGAATGTCATTGTGGGACAACCAATACCTCACGGTACGGGGTCTGTTGGTATAAATATGAAAGAAAACAATTAGGAGGCACCAGATGGATATAGAAAGAGGGATACGTGTAGCCGTTGATACTGGAAAGGTTATATTAGGATCCAATAAAACAATCCAAGCAATAAAACTTGGAAAAGGAGAGTTAGTTGTATTAGCAGCAAACGCTCCAAAAACTTTAAAAGATGATGTTGAAACATATGCAAAATTATCTGATATACCAGTATACACATTTGATGGTTCAAGTGTGGATTTAGGTTCTATCTGTGGTAAACCATTCACAGTAACAACTTTAATCATACAAGAACCTGGAGACTCTAATATATTAGAGATAAAGGAGTAAATGAATATTATGTCCGTCAAGTTCACAACCAATGAAATCAGATATATTGCATTGTTTGAAACAATTACTAATGCAACTGTTAAGGATTGTATAATTGATGACGAACATGATAAAGTTACTTTTTTGGTAAAAAAAGGAGACATGGGATTAGCAATAGGAAAACGTGGAAGTACTATTGCTAAGATGCAAAAATCAGTCGATAAGAGTGTTGAAATAATAGAACACTCTGACGATCCCGGCGAATTTATAAAAAATTTATTATCATCAGCTGAAATTACTTCTATTGATTTTTCAACTGATTCTAAAGGTAATAAAATCGCTACCCTTGATGTCGACTCAAAGAGTAAACGCAAAGCCATTGGTAAAAATGGTCAGAATATTCAGCGAGCCAGACAATTTGCTAAAAGACAATTTGAAATTAGTAATTTAATCATAAAATAACCATGTTTATGATATTATATTTGGGATTGAAAGTAAAATTTCATTTGAATTTCACATCCTAAATTCTAAAAAGAAACTCAGTTAATACTAAAACTATGATGATAAGTATATGAATTATCATATGTAAAATCAAAATGCATTAAGTACGATTAATATCTTCATCAATATTAAGAGTACATGTATAACTAAAAAACTTGGAATAGAATAATTAAATAAGTATAAATGGAGGAATAAATTTGCCAGGATTATTCGCAGCAAAAAAATTAAAAGATAACAGACAAAACTTCCGATGGAAAGACACACAATACAAACGTAAAACCCTCGGATTAGATATCAAAGCAGATCCACTAGAAGGATCACCTCAAGCAAGAGGTATTGTAATAGAAAAAGTAGGTATTGAAGCAAAACAGCCTAACTCTGCAATAAGAAAATGTGTAAGAGTTCAGTTAATTAAAAACGGTAAACAAATTACTGCATTTGCACCAGGAGATGGAGCAATCGGTTTTATCGATGAACACGATGAAGTAATGATTGAAGGAATCGGAGGACCATCAGGTAGGTCCATGGGTGATATTCCTGGAGTAAGATGGAAAGTTACAAAAGTAAACAATGTAGCACTATCTGAAATGGTAAGTGGAAAAATCGAAAAACCAGTAAGGTAAATAATTTACATTTAAGGAGATTTAATTAACATGAGCTTTAAACTATTTGATAAATGGGATGTAACTGAAGTTACAGTAGAAGATATGGGATTACAAAACTACATATGCTTAGATGAAATTGTTGTACCACACACTATGGGACGTCACGTAAAAAGACAATTTGCAAAATCTAAAGTATCAATTGTAGAAAGATTAATGAATAAAGTAATGAGAACAGAAAGAAACAGTGGAAAGAAAAACAAAGCTTACTCCATTGTAGAAGATGCTTTAGAAATAATCAACAAAAAAACCGAACAAAATCCTATACAAGTATTAGTAAAAGCTGTAGAAAACACAGCACCAAGAGAAGAAACAACACGTATTAAATACGGTGGAATCGGTTACCAAATAGCAGTTGATATAGCACCACAAAGAAGAGTAGATTTATCCTTAGGATTCATAACCAAAGGTGCAATGCAATCTGCATTCAAAAACAAAAAATCAGCAGCACAATGTTTAGCTGATGAAATATTACTTGCAGCAGACGAAGATTCCAGAAGTTTCGCTGTACAGAAAAAAGAAGAAAAAGAAAGAGTAGCAAGATCTGCACACTAATCTTGTACATTTATAATTATATCTCTTTCTTTATTTTTTTTAAAGATATAATTTTTAAATATACAATTTATAGAATAACCTAACTATAAATTAAATAAAACAAAACTAAAATAACAACATTATAATATTTAAAAAATAAGGTGATTTATTTGAGTCGACGAGATCAAATGGTAAGTAAAATCAAAGAATTAATGTATGAGCCAGATTATATCAGAAACATTGGTATTGTAGCTCACATCGACCACGGAAAAACAACATTATCTGATAACCTCTTAGCAGGTGCAGGTATGATATCTGCTGATTTAGCAGGTGACCAAAGATTATTAGATTTTGATGAACAGGAACAAGAAAGAGGAATTACCATCGATGCAGCAAACGTATCAATGGTACACCCATATGAAGATGATGAATACCTCATCAACCTCATCGATACACCAGGACACGTAGACTTTGGTGGAGACGTAACACGTGCAATGAGAGCAGTAGATGGTGCTGTAGTAGTTGTATGTGCAGTAGAAGGGGTAATGCCTCAAACAGAAACAGTACTCAGACAAGCATTAAAAGAAAATGTAAAACCAGTACTTTTCATAAACAAAGTAGACAGACTCATCAACGAATTAAAACTTGATGATGCTGAATTACAAAACAGATTCCTTAAAATCATTGCAACAGTAAACAAATTAATCAAAAACATGGCACCAGAACAATTCAAAGATGACTGGAAAGTAGACATCATGGATGGTTCAGTAGCATTCGGTTCAGCATACCACAACTGGGGTATCAACGTACCACACATGCAAAAAACAGGAATAACATTCAAAGATATCATAGCATACTGTAATGAAGATAACCAAAAAGAATTAGCTCAAAAAATCAAAATCGAAGAAGTTATCCTCGGTATGGTAGTAGAACACTTACCAAGTCCAAAAGTAGCACAAGCATACAGAATTCCTAAAGTATGGTCCGGTGACATCGAAAGTGTAGAAGGACAAGGTATGATAAAAACAGATTCAACCAGTCCACTTGCAGTAATGGTAACAGATGTAAGTATCGATAAACACGCAGGTGAAATCGCAACAGGACGTGTATACGGTGGATCAATAGAAAAAGGATCAGAAATATTCTTCGTAGGTTCAATGAGTAAAGCAAGAACCCAACAAGTAGGAGTATATATGGGTCCTGAAAGAATCAACACAGACGCAGTACCAGCAGGTAACATTGTAGCAATAACTGGTGCAAGAGGTGCAATCGCAGGGGAAACCATTACCGATGCAAACCACAACATCGCACCATTTGAAAGTTTAGAACACATATCTGAACCTGTAGTTACAGTAGCAGTAGAAGCTAAAAACACAAAAGACTTACCAAAACTTATCGAAGTTTTAAGACAAGTAAGTAAAGAAGACCCAACAATCAGAGTAGAAATTAACGAAGAAACTGGTGAACACTTACTTGCAGGTATGGGTGAATTACACTTAGAAGTTATGATTTACAGAATCAACGAAAAAGGTGTAGAAGTAACAACATCCGAACCTATTGTAGTATACCGTGAAACCATTGCAGGTACAGCAGAAAATGTTGAAGGTAAATCACCTAACAAACACAACAGATTCTACATAAACATTGAACCATTAGATGATGGATTAATGGAAGCAATCAATGAAGGAACCATTGAAGAAGGAAGAGTAAAAGGTAAAGAAGAAGCTAAAAAATTCCAAGATGCTGGAATGGACAAAGACGATGCAAAACGTGTATGGGATGTATACAAACACTGTGTATTCGTAAACCAAACTCGTGGTATCCAATACTTAGCAGAAATCAAAGAATTATTACTTGAAGGATTTGAAAGTGCATTAGATAGTGCACCATTAGCAAATGAAAAAGCAATGGGAATCAGAATAAACCTTATGGATGCAAAACTTCACGAAGATGCAGTACACCGTGGACCAGCACAAGTATTACCAGCTATAAGAAAAGCAATTTTCGGAGCAATCATGCTTGCACAACCAACTCTCATGGAACCTATGCAAAAAGTATACATAAGTGTACCACAAGACTACATGGGAGCAGCTACACGTGAAATCCAAAACAGAAGAGGACAAATCGTAGAAATGGGTCAAGAAGGAGATATGTCAACTATTGAATCAAAAGTACCTGTAGCTGAAATGTTTGGATTTGCTGGAGATATAAGATCAGCAGCAGAAGGACGTTGTATCTGGTCTACTGAAAATTCCGGATTTGAAAGAATCCCAAGAGAATTACAAAACCAAATTGTAAAAGAAATAAGACAAAGAAAAGGATTAAGTGAACAACCATACGGACCTGATCACTACATCGGATAAGTATATTAAACATACATTATACTTATTTTTTCTTTTTCTTTATTTTTAAAATTATAATTATTTATCTAACAATTTTAACAGTCCAAATTATAAAATAAGCTTTTTCTAATAAAATAATTTTTTAATTATGATACCCAAACATCATAAAGTATATTAATAAGGAATTATATATACAATAATTACTAAAAAACAATATTATTGATAATAAATTAATGTAACTAAAGATAATATGAAATATATTTTACAAGGGAATATAACAAATTCCCTGTTATATTTCTTTGTATTAATACATTTCTTTATTACAATGTTAGAGGACGTTCTCTAGATAAATAATCTAGCAATCGGCTTGCTAACGATTATAAATCACACTATATGAAATGATAGTTCCTGATTTATAAGTTATATTCAAAACACATTTTTTAAAATATGGAGGAAATATAATGGCAAAAGCAAAAGAACACATGAACTTAGCAGTAATTGGTCACGTAGACCACGGTAAATCAACATTAGTAGGACACCTTTTATTATTATCAGGTGCAATTGCAGAACAGCAATTAGATGAAGGAGAAGACAAATTCAGATTTGTTATGGACAAACTCGGAGAAGAAAGAGAAAGAGGAGTAACCATCGATCTCGCTCACGAAAAATTCGAAACCAAAAAATACGAATACACTGTAGTAGATTGTCCAGGACACCGTGACTTCGTTAAAAACATGATTACCGGTGCTTCACAAGCAGATGCAGCAGTACTTGTTGTAGCAGCAAACGACGGTGTAATGCCACAAACAAAAGAACACATCTTTTTATCAAGAACACTCGGTATCAACCAAATCATCATTGGTATAAACAAAATGGACTTAGTTGACTACTCAGAAGACAAATACAACGAACTCAAAGAAGAAGTAGGAAACTTAATCAAAACAATCGGATTCAATCCTAAAGACGTACCTTTCATACCATTATCAGCATTTGAAGGTGACAACATAACCGAAAAATCATCCAACACTCCATGGTATGATGGAAAAACTTTAATAGAAGAATTAGATGAATTCGCAGCACCAGAAAAACCAACAGACTTACCATTAAGATTACCTATCCAAGATGTATACTCAATTACTGGTGTAGGTACAGTACCTGTAGGAAGAGTAGAAACTGGTATCTTAAAAACAGCAGACAACATAGCATTTGAACCAGCTGGAGTAACTGGTGAAGTAAAATCAATCGAAATGCACCACGAAATTTTAGAAACCGCAGAACCTGGTGATAACGTTGGATTCAACGTAAGAGGTGTAGGTAAAAACGATATTAAACGTGGAGATGTAGCAGGAACCACCGCAAACCCACCTAGTGTAGCAAAAGAATTCAAAGCACAAGTTGTTGTATTACAACACCCTGGTGTAATCACAGTTGGATACACACCTGTATTCCACGCACACACATCACAAGTAGCATGTACATTCTTATCATTAGATGTAAAACTTGACCCAGCAACAGGTCAACCTAAAGAAGAAAACCCTGACTTCCTTAAAACAGGAGATGCTGCATTCGTAACAATCAAACCAACAAAACCTATGGTTATTGAAGAAATCAAAAAAATACCTCACATGGGAAGATTCGCAATTCGTGACATGGGTCAAACCGTAGCAGCAGGTATGTGTACAGAAATTACTGTATCCAAATAAGTAAATTAACTTTTACTTATTAATTTTTTTTCAATTATTAGATTCCCATGTGATAACTACTTTTAAATGGAATAATTTAATTATTGTAATATTTTAACAACATGTTAACCTATATTTTTCATGTGTTACTTGAAGAGTTATTATATTTAGGAATCTGTAAGGCAGTTGTTTGATTATTTATAATAGGGAGAATTTGAATGAACAAAGCTAGAATAAAATTAACCGGAACAGACCCAGAAAAAATAGCTGATGTATGTGAACAATTAAAACAGATCGCTGAAAGAACTGGTGTCGATTTATCTGGTCCTATCCCACTTCCTACTAAAAAATTAGTAGTACCTACCAGAAAAAGTCCTGATGGTGAAGGAAAAGCATCCTGGGAAAAATGGGAATTAAGAATTCATAAACGTCTTGTAGGAATTGAAGCTGATGAAAGAGCTATGAGACAAGTTATGAAAGTAAATGTTCCAGATAATGTAAGTATTGAAATTGAGCTTAAAGCTTAATTACCAATAAGTATATAAATCATTACTAACTTATATAGTAATAGATTTATAATTTTCTTTTTATTAGCCGAGATATCAAAGCCAGGTAATGAGCCGGACTTGAGATCCGGTGGGCGTTTGCCCGCATGGGTTCGAATCCCATTCTCGGCGTATACTTTTTATGATTATTATTTTATTTTTACAGATTTTTTTTTATTAATGTCAATG
>Ga0247610_10004082_pt1 | contig 15733 bp, 11 predicted proteins | sample 174DNAGHGhighgp2_FD_193483 | JGI IMG/M metagenome (GOLD analysis project Ga0247610, IMG submission 193483) | Sheep rumen microbial communities from Palmerston North, Manawatu-Wanganui, New Zealand - 1742 DNA GHGhigh gp2 | ecosystem: Host-associated > Mammals > Digestive system > Stomach > Rumen... | reverse complement strand
CCTGTGATTCTGAACGAAGCATCAACCCCACAAATCAGTTCTTTTGTGAACCCTCTTATATCTACCTGTAATCAGATAAAGATCTTCGTTGATGCGTTCTAAGTACTTCAAACACTCTTCGATATCTGAAGGCTGGTCGTTTAATTTTTTACACCCATCTTCATATTGATCTTCGGTTATCACTTTATTTTTATAGAAATATTCCAATTTGAACTTATACACATATTCATAAAAAGAACACTGCTCTAATAGTAGACCTCTTTTATCTACAATACGTATTCTTTCAGGTGTTTCAATAACTTTCATTGTTTCAGAAATTAAAAATGTTTCTTCATCTTTTAACTTACAAATATAGATATAATTCCTGATTTATAAGTCTGTCGAGATCAAGAAATCACTTTATTAAGAAGAAAAAATGACCTTTCTTTTGATGTAAGAAATTAACAGTAGGTTCAGTTTCATTTCAGGGCCTAAATATACACACAAAACCCGCTGGATGTTAGCGGGTTTTGGTTTTCCTGTGCGCCTGATAGGACTCGAACCTACACAACCGGAGTTACCAGATCCTAAGTCTGGCGCGTCTACCAATTTCGCCACAGGCGCGTGGTCATATTACTGCGAAAAAAGGCTTGCGCTATCGTTTCGCGGGTGCAAAGGTACGAAAAAGTTTCTAGTTCCTAGTCCTTAGGCCCTAGTTTTTCGTTATTGCCAGTTCCTTTCTATGGGTTGTTGGTGCTCTAAGGGCCTCTGAATCATTGCTGCTGGATGTCGGCGAGGATTTTTTTGAGTTGCTCGTCGGCGGCAGTGAGTTTCTTGCGGCAGATGTCGAGGAGTTCCTTGCTGCGCTTGGTGTAAGCCGTGAGGTTATCGATGCTGCACTGGGGGTCCTGCATCTTCTGGACAAGCTGTTCGAGTTCGGTAACAGCCTGGGTGTAAGTCATTTCTTCCATATGTTGTTAGTTGTAAGTTGTTAGTTGTAAGTTGTAAGTTTTGAGTTGCAAGTTCGATTACCTTTGGCTCTTGGGCCTCGTGATAAGTTTTTATACAGGTTTAATCTACGGTGGCGGTGGATGTACCTTCGGCAAATTGGACGATGATGTGGTCGCCGGGATGCAGCTGGCTGGATGCGGTGACGCAGTGGTCCCCCACCCTGACGAGGGCATAGCCACGGCGCAAGGTGCCCGCGGGGGACAGGAGGGCGGCTTTGTCATCCAATGCCTGGAGGCGTTGCAGCTCTCGCTGCATGGCTTGGGCCACGGCACTGCCCATGCGCTCGACCACGCGCTCCAGGTGGGTGCGCTGGTTGGCTATGAGATTGCTGGCGGCAACGGGAATATTACGGGCATGATTGTCAAGCCTGACGCGGTTGGTGTCGATGATGCCTCGCGCAACGGCAGGGATGAGGCTGGTGTAATAGGCCAGATGTTCACGGGCGTCAGCCACCGTGTCACGGACGGCACTGGCCACCTTCTCTTGTAGTTCGTCGAGGTGGGCCAACGCGTTGGCGCCTGACTGGATAAGCCACTCGGCAGCGGCGGTGGGCGTCTTGACGCGGATGGCCGCCACATAGTCGAGCACCGTCACGTCGCGCTCGTGGCCGATGCCCACGATGACGGGTATAGGGAAATTGGCCACATAGGAGGCCAGGTCATAATTGTCGAAAGAGTTCAACTCGGATGTTGCACCGCCGCCACGAATGATGACCACACAGTCAAACTTGTCGATGTGCCGATTGATGCGGTCCAGAGCGGCCTTGACGGTGGGGACGGTCTGGGCTCCCTGCATGACGGCCTGGAACAGGCAGGTATAGAACTGCAGGCCGTAGGGGTTGCCCTGCAGCTGGTTCATGAAGTCACCGTAGCCTGCCGCACCCGCTGCCGAGACGATGGCGATGCGCTGCGGCGGCATGTTGGGCCAAGGCTGCTGCTTGTTCAGGTCGATGATGCCCTCGGCGGTGAGACGGTTGATGATTTCCTGTCGCTGGCGCTCCATGTCGCCCATTGTGTAACTGGGGTCGATGTCGTTGATGACCACCTTGATGCCATACAAGCGGTGGAACGATGCCGTGACGTTGACCAGCACCTTCATGCCCGTGGCCAGGACTTGCCCGGTGGATTGCAGGAATTTATGATAGAGCTGCCTATAGGTTCCCGCCCAGATGGCCGCACCGATTTTGGCCACCGTCACGCCCTTGTCATCCTTCTCGATAAGTTCGGTGTAGCAGTGCCCACTGCGATTCAGGCGCAGGTCGCTGGCCTCGGCAATGACCCACTGGTTCTGCAGGGAGTTCACGCCATTGAGTTGATCCTCGATGCGGGCGTTGAATTGGCTCAACGTCATGCCTTGAGGCTTGGCAGGGAAAAGTGAAGGCTGCTGCATGGCTACTTCTTGACAAGCTTGATTTTCAATCCCTTGAACTGGTAACGCAGAGCGGGCTTGAGGAAAGGTTCATAGCGCTTGAATTCGCTGGGAACGAGAAACTGCTGTAGGCCATGAGTCGCCTCGATGGTGTCGCGGTTCTCGCCGGTGAAGGTGAGCCGGATGAGCGGGAAAATCATGGCATCCTGCAGGTCGGCCCGCAGTTCTCGCGGCATCTTTTTCACCAGGAAATCGTCAATGGCAGGCATCGAGAACAGACGATCGCTGGTGTAGCGCTGCCAGTGGACATTCCACTGGGTGAGTCGGCTGTCGGGCACAGGCGACATGACCGTCTCGATGACGGTAATCACGGTATCCTTGCCCACCATTCTCATGCGCATCTCCACCACGCGGCTGCCGCTGGTCTGCACCTTGAGATAAGTGCTGTCCAGTTGCAGCAGCGAGCTCTCGCCCAGCAAGCTGTTAGCGATGCTAACGGTCTGCCCACTGTTGTAATAGTCCACCATATCAAGCCGGTTGGTGCGTGTCAATAGCGGGAAAATGTTGCCAGGCTCGGTCGCGAACAAGTCGGCTATCGTGCGTGCCGCCGATGGCAACGGCAACAACGCCATCGCCAGGGTCAAGATGCTGAAAAAACGTCTCATCTTCATTCGGTTGAATGCACAATTAACACCAGGCGGGTCCATATGCCGGACCCACCTGGTCGATGTATCAGGTAATGGTTACTTGGCACCGTACTGCTTCTTGACCTCGGGCAACCACTTCTGGATGTCGGAGATGCGGGTTGCATGGCTCGGGTGCGAGCTCAAGAACTCAGGGGGCTCCTGGGTCGTAGTGGCAGCCATCTTCTGCCAGAAGCTCACCGCCCTGTCAGGATTATAGCCAGCGATGGTCATCAGCACCAGGCCCATCTTGTCGGCCTCGCTCTCGTGCTTGCGCGAGAAGGGCTGCATCACGCCATACTGGGCGCCCAGGCCATAGACCTGCTGGGCAATCTGCTGGGTGGCAGCGCTCTTACCACTGGTAAAGATACCGACGGCATTGGCGCCAAACTGGGCCAGCACCTGCTGGCTCATGCGCTCGTTACTATGCTTGGCAACGGCATGGGCCACCTCGTGACCAATCACCACAGCCAGGTCATCGTCGGTCTCCACAAGGTTCATGATGCCCTCATAGACGACAATCTTGCCACCGGGCATACACCAGGCATTCACTTCGTCACTCTTGACCAGATTGAACTCCCAAGCGAAGTTTTCCAACTCGCTCTCAAGGCCGGCATACTTCAGATAGGCCTCGGTAGCAGCAGCGATGCGCTGCCCCACGCGGGTCACCTGAGCGCTCTTGGCCTTCTGTGTAGAGATGGTCGCCGTCTGCATGAAGCTGGCGTACTGTTGCAGACTCGCTGCCAGCACCTCCTGGTCACTCACGAGATTCAACTGCCTGCGTCCCGTGATGGGAACCGATCCACAACTGGTGAGCAGCATCGCTGCTACAGCCAGCATTGCGATAATCTTTTTCATAATCGATAGATTTATATATGATTGATAAATACGGATTCTCACGTCTTAATGGGTTTGTACTACCTCGGTGGGCGGCAGGGTCTCGTTGCGCTTGTCCACGGCCTCGACGACGCGGGTCGCGAGTTTCTTGAAAGCGGCGCCGCTCACGTCGTTCATGCGCACGACTGGCTGGCCGTCGTCACTGCCCTTGCAGATGCCAGCAACGAGGGGAATCTGTCCCAGCAGTTCCACATCCAGCTTCTCGGCCAGCTGCTTGCCACCGTCGCGGCCGAAGATGAAGTACTGCTCGTCGGGATGGGCCGCCGGTGTGAACCACGACATGTTCTCGACAATACCCAGCACAGGCACGCCCACGTGCTCACCCATGAACATCGAGATTCCCTTGCGGGCATCGGCCAGGGCCACCTGTTGCGGTGTGGTGACCACGATGGCACCGGTGATGGCGAGCGTCTGGACCAACGTCAAGTGGATGTCGCTGGTGCCGGGAGGCATGTCGATGATGAAGTAGTCGAGCTCGCCCCAGTCGGCCTCGGTGATGAGCTGACGCAGGGCATTGCTGGCCATGGCACCGCGCCACAACACTGCCTTATCCTTGTCCACAAGGAAGCCGATAGAGAGCATCTTCACACCATATTTCTCCATGGGGATAATCAGGTTCTTGCCGTCCACCTCATGCATGTAGAGCTGCTCCTGCTCGGCACCGAACATCTTGGGCATCGATGGGCCGAAAATGTCGGCATCCAACAGGCCCACACGATAGCCCTGCAGAGCCAGTGCCACGGCCAGGTTGCAGGCGACGGTTGACTTGCCCACACCGCCCTTGCCCGAGCTCACGGCAATAATGTTCTTCACGCCAGGCAGTGGGTTCTCGATCTTGCGCACAGGGTTGTCCTGACGTGTCTTCACGCCGATGTTGCCCTTAATGTCCACATCACCGCCCACATGGGCCAGGATAGCAGCCTCGGCCGCCTTGACCACGCTCTTGATGAAGGGGTCGGTGGGTTTCTCAAAGGTCAGCGACAGGCTCACGCGATTGCCGTCGATGCGGATGTCGTCATTCACCATGCCCATGGCCACGATGTCTTTTCCCGTACCGGGATAGCGCACGGTGCGCAGGGCGTCAAGTACCAGATTTGGATAGATGGTCATATTTAGTTTTAAGTTTTAAGTTTTAAGTTTTAAGTTTTTTATTGGGGGCCGTGGCGGGAGCCACGGCATAGATTAACGCTGTCGCTACTGCTCGTCCATGAGCTGGGGCATCTGGATGTAGCCACGGTTGTAGCTGCGATAGGTGTCGGGCTCGATGTCGATGTCGGGCTCCATGAGCTGCACTCCGTGAGGCAGGGCGAAGCGGATGTACTTGATCGTCAATCCGCGCTGCAGCCACTGCATCTCGTAGTGCGTCTTGATATCCAGGATGTCATCGGCCAGGCCGCTGGCATACAGGTCGTCGGTGTCGGCATCCACAGGCAGATGATTCTCCTCGACAAGGGCGTGGGTGTAGGTGTACAGGAAGGGGCTGTCGGTCTTCAAGTGCACAATGCCTCTGTCACGCAGGATATTGCGATAATTATCCAGGAAGCGTGTCGATGTCAGTCGCTTGTTCACCTTCTTCATCTGCGGGTCGGGGAAGGTTATCCATATCTCGGATACCTCGTCGGGGGCAAACATGCGGTCAATCAGTTCGATGCTGGTGCGCAGGAATGCCACATTGGGCAACTGCAGCTCGGTGGCCAGCTTGGCACCTGTCCACATGCGCGCACCCTTGATGTCCACGCCGATGTAATTCTTGCCCGGGAAGCGCTGGGCAAGCCCCACAGCATATTCCCCCTTGCCGCAGCCCAGCTCGAGCACAATGGGGTTGTCGTTCTTGAAATACAGCTCGTTCCACTTGCCGCGCATGGGGCATCCACCCTCCTGGGTCACTACGGCAAAGGGAAACTGGAACACACAGTCCATGCGCTCCATGTCGGCAAACTTCTTGAGTTTATTCTTTCCCATAATCAGGTCGGTTCAATTATTCCAGCCGCCGTTACTTGACGGCAATCTTGCTGTTCTTGCCGTTGAGTGAAACGATATAGAATCCAGCCTCGAGCTCAAAGCGGTTGATGCCGGCTGCAACATTCAGGCTACGGGTCATGCCGTTCATGGCGGTAATCTGAACGGTGCCTGCGTCATGCGCATCGACCATCAAGGCGCGTCCCTCGACCCAGATGCGGTCAACGCTGGCAGCCAGGTCCTCAACGCCAGTGCTGATTGTCACTGGGGCACGATAGCTGGCTGCGTGCCATGCCACGTTGTCGGCATCGGCAAGCACAACGTCGCTCAGCACGATGTCGCCGTCACTTGTCAAGTCGCCGTCGGCGCGGACGGTGATGGTCAGGACTGGTTGCTCGTCGCCAGCGAATGGTTGCCTGTTCATCGAGTAGGTGATGGCGCGCGTCGTGAGGGCATCCAGGGAGCACACCTTGCCCACATATCCCCTCGATGCAGCAACACCGACAAGCGCCAAGCCCTGCGGCAGCGTGATGTCACATTGCAGAGCGCTGTAGTGCTGCGCATTGTCCAGCACAACACTCAGGGTGCGCTGTTCGCCAGGCTGCAGGGTCAGTCCATCGAGGCGCAACAGGTCATCGGTATCAACTATCTCTGCGACCCTGTTCGCCGGGTTCTGGATCAGGATAATAATCAGGTTGATGTCGGCAACAGTGATTTCACCGTCACCATTGACATCGGCACGCAGCATCGTCTCGTCGTTATACTGGCGGCCCTTGATAATCTCGATAACTATATTGATATCGGCAACGCTGATTTCACCGTCGGCATTGACATCACCTCTCAGCCAGGCACTCTTGAACAGGAAGTTCTGCCATTGTGGGGACTCCTTGTACTGTTCAAGCGATGCCTCGGGCACATCAAGCGGAATCTCGGACTGCTTCACTCCAGCCCACACATCATCGCCCAGGGCCGGCACATCGACGGCCTCGCAGGCCAACGCTTTCAAGCCCGTCATGCCAGCCATGGCATAACTGCCCAGACGGGTCATTGAAGCAGGCAGTGCAACCGAGTCAATCTGTGTTACGTTATATAAGGAATAGTCGCCCAGTTCACTCACACCTGTCAAATCGGGCGAGGATGCCAATGCCGTACCGGCAAAGAGGAAATTATTCAACTTGGGCAATTCCCCGCTCAAACTCACCTGCACAAGCAAGGAGTCACACATGAATGCTCCGTCACCCAGGCTGGTGAGGTGAGCAGGCAGTTGGACGCTGGTCAACGGCGTGTTGACAAATGCCCATCCGTCAATCTTGCTGAGGGTATCGTAGCGCTTCAAGTCCAGGCTCTGGATGCCTGAGCCTGCCAGGACACGCTCGCCAAGGCTCTTAATGGCATTTCCCAGAAAGACCGATTGAAGATTGGGGCAGTCCATCAAGGCAGCTTCATCGATGCAGTCCAATCGTCCTGAACGTCCGGCAGAGAAGCTGTTGAGTGACGTGCAGCGCATGAAAGCACCTTTTCCCACATACACGACCTGAGCAGGCAGGACAACCGCCTGCAATGACTCACAGGAGGCAAACGCCAAGTCGGCAATGCTGTCGAGTGTAGCCGGCAGGGTAATATCGGTGAGTCGTTTACAGTCGGCAAACGCGGCCTTACCGATGCTTTTCAGGCCATCGGGCAGCACGACACGCTCCAGATTCATCGAGCGGAACGCACACAAGGGCAGTTCATCGGCATGAAAATCCTGACGCCAGTAATAGGGCGCTGGGGTATATACAGGAAGCACCTCCACGCCCGCCAAGTCGATTTCTTTGAGCTGATGCAGATTTTCAGAAATAAAAAAGAAGTCAACGGCGTTCATGGTACCCATTACCTTCAATGACGTGACATTATGGTCAGTTATCTTCATGGACAAGCCACCGGCTACATTGTGCACATCGGTAGCCGTCAAGTTTAAGGCCATAACGGCCAATATCATAAAAACGATTCTTCTAAACATATTTTAATGTAACCTTAGTATAAGAATGCAAATGTAGTCCATTTTCCCGAAACCATAGCCTCTTTTAACAAAAAAAATCAGGCGGCCTCCATTTGCGGGGCCGCCTGTTGCTTTCAGTCGTCTCAGGTCGAGACGATTGACATTGAGCGTCACTTCATCACCTTGACGGTGGACATGGTGCCATCGGTGTAGGTGGTCACCACGATGTTCACGCCGTCGAACGGAGTTTCACTCTCCTGGCCAGCCACGTTGATGTAGCGCACGTTGGCAATCTGCTTGTCGGCAGTAATCTGCTCAACGCCTGATGCGTTGTTGATGTGGCCAATGGCGTCTGCTGCCAGATAAGCCTCATGGCGAGTACCTACCAGCAAGACGTTGGTGAAGATCAGCTGGGCATCCTGTGCGTCAAAGTCGTCGCTGGCGGTAATGGTCAGCCTCATGATATTGCCTTCACTGCCGGCATAGGTGTTCATGTTCATCGAGACTCCGATCATCGAGTACACGTTGGCCTCTACTTCGCTCTTGGTGGTGTAGTAACTGTGCTTGCTGCCACGGTCAATGCCCCTGACATCGGTGAGGGAGACACCCTCGGGCAGCACCAGTTCACACTGCATGGCCACATAGTCATGCTCGGTGTTGTTGAGGGCTACCTCCACGGTGCGGGTCTCGCCAGGACGCAGGGCCACGGTGCGGGCTTCCAGCATGTCGGTGGTCGCCAAGCTGTTGCTGACGGCAATTGCATTGATGCGCTTCAAGGTCATCTTGGCATTGCCCGAGAGCAACATGTCGATGAGTGCGGTCACATCGGCGATTGAGATGTCCGTGTCCTGATCCACATCCGAAGCCTCCGGGTCAATGGTACCCTCGCCCTTCAGCAGGTAGTCAACTAGCGCCGTAACGTCAGTAATATTGACAAGGCCATCACCATTCACATCGCCCAGCAATACATCATCGTGCTCATAGAAGAAGTTGGCCCACTGGTCAGCCACCTTGTACTTGGAGGTGCTCTCCTTGTCGGGAGCGATCAGGGGAATATTGGGCTGGTCAACACCGGCCCAAACCTCGACGCCCAGTGCGGGAACTTCCTCGGCATCGGTCTTGAAGGCCCTCATACCGGTCATGCCAGCCATAGCATAGTCACCCAGGTATTCGATCGACGAAGGCAGACGCATGGTATCGATGCTGGCGCTCACGTTGTAGAGTGCATAATTGCCGATGGTGGTAACACCCTCGGGAATCATGTTTCCGGCATTCAGCTGGGTGTCACCGGCAAAGGTAAAGTCCTTCACCTCGGTGATCAGGTCGTGGCGGCCAGGAGCGGCATGACGGCCATTGTGGTGGCCCATCGAGGGGAACACGACATCGGCCAGCGACTCGTTGTTGGCCAGGGCACCGACGCCCAGGCTGGTCATACCGTCGGTCAACTCAATGCTCGTCAGCTTGGTCTGTGCAAGTGCCCAGTCACCGATGGTGCCCAGTCCCAGAGCCTTGGTGTTGATGCTCTCCAAACCGGAATTGATGAAAGCCTCATCGCCGATGTGGTCAAGACGGCAGGCGGGGTCGGTGGTGATGGTCTTCAGCGCCTTGCAGCCATTGAAGACACCCTCGCGGATGTATTTCACGGCCGGACCCAGCTGCACGTTGGCCAGCTTGACGTCGCCCAGGAAGGCAAAGCTATTCAGCAACATGCAATTGACAACAGCGCTGGTCAGTGACTCGCAACGCGAGAACACGCCCTTACCCATACCAGTTACCGTGCTGGGAATCTCGACGCTGGTCAGGCCGCTGCCGGAAAAAGCATAGTCATCGATGTAATTCACCGTCGTGGGCAGCGTGATGCTCTTCAACTCATAGCAGCCAGCGAAAGCGGCATAGCCGATCGACTGCAAGCCCTCGGGCAGGCTGACGGTCGTCAGCTTCTTGCCGAAGAATGCCGTGCGGGGAATCTCGTTGCCGTTGTAGGCTGTCGTAGTGCCGTAGAGCGTCTTGTTGCCATTGTAGGGAACGATAGTCGCCTGGCTCAAGTCCAATGAGGTGAGTTCAGTAAGCGATTCGGTGATGAACAGGAAGTCGCGGGCATCCATAGTGCCCACAACCTTCAGCACCGTGACGTCAACATCATCTACCGCAGTGGCGAGGCCGCCGGCGGTGTTGTTCACTGTCAATGCCTGACAGTTGAGGATGGTCGTTGCCGCTAGAAGCAGCATGAAAAACAATTTGCGCATTTTGTATTTCTTGTTGTTTGGTTGTTGTTCTAGAATTATAACCTGCAAATGTACACATTATTTTGCACCCCACACCATTTTTAACGATTTTTTTTGATTTTGTGGTTTCCTGTAACCCTTCACATTGACTTGCCACGACATCGACACACCTATGGTTGCCCGCACGACAGGTAGGCCGTCTTGGGTGCATTCTAACACTTTTTAACAGACGAAATCGTGGTCAGTGAGTGAAACGGCACTATTTTTGCATAATTTACGGGATAATGTTTCCCACTTAATGCGAAGTATTAAAGGTATAATGAAGAATATGAGACGATTACCGTTGTTACTCGTGTGCATAGCCATGCTGGCTGGACTTGCAGCCTGTGGTGGACACGGGCAACTCGAAAAGGCCGTGCGCAGCGTTCTGGTGAGCGGTGACACGACCCGTGCTGCATACGACTCGCTATGCTCGCTGGTGACCGATAATCCCGGCAAATATGGCGACCTGCTGACCCCCGAAGGCCGTGTTGACCACAAGAAGATGGCCGACCTGATTGAAGACATCGGCAGCCACCTGCGCCCGCCGATGCACTGGAACACACGCCCCTATGGCGGTGTGGACAACCTGTCACTGACGGTATATTTTGAGCGCAGCGGCTCGATGGTGCCCTACGACCAGCGAGGTGGCGGCGGCCAGCTGAAGAAAGCCGTCAATGACCTGATCAACCACTTCCCGGCAGGCAGCAAAGTCGATATCAACATCGTCAATGACGGTATATACCCCTATCAGCACACGGTAGATGAGTTCCTTAAGGACCGTGACATCTACCAGAGCACCGCTGGCGTGGGCGATGCCTCCTATACCGACTTCCAGCTGATTTTCAACAAAATCCTGGAAGCCCAGCGACCCGGCAACGTGAGTGTGCTGGTGAGCGACCTCATCTACTCTCCCCAGGACACCCGAGGCGTGAGCCTGGACAAGATCTTCAACGAGGAGAACAGTCTCGCCACCCGTGTGTTTTCCCGCTACAAGGGCAAGAGCGTGGTAGTGCAGCAATTCATGGGAGACTATAGCGGCAAGTATTATCCCTACAACGGCGAGCCGTTCAACTACAGCGGCAAGCGCCCGTTCTATCTGGTCATCATTGCCGACAGCGACGTGATGGACCAGCTGGCACAGGACAAGCGCTACAGCGGCGTGCTGGATGCAACAGGCATGCGCAACAGCTACCGCTTCAATCAGGGCGAGAGCCAGGTGGATTGCCGCGTGCTGCCCGAGTGGAAGGACAATGCGGGCCGCTTCCGTGTCAAGCATGGCGACGGCATCGTGCTGGCCAAGTGTGAAGGCGACCGCCAGACGGGCAAACTGTGTTTCTCGCTTGCCGCCAATCTGGGCAGCCTGCTGAAGGACGACGCCCTGCTGACCAATGCATCCAACTATGACGTGCAGAGCATCGACGGTTACACATTGACTGTGCAGCCCATCGACCAAAGCATGTTCACCGCCAACAACAAAGAGTATCTCGAAGGCATGACCCACGTGATGACCCTCGTGGGCGACCAGAAGAGTCCACGTGACGAGATTCATATCACCCTGCGCAACGAGTTACCCGCCTGGGTGCGCCAGTCATCCAGCGACAACGACGCCACCACCGGTGGATCGTTCCCGACAACGACACTGGGCCTGGAGCAGCTGCTGGGCGGCATGTTTGACGCCATGCACGGCGGCAACAACCTGTTTGACGTGACCATACAGCTACAGCGGTAACAAAGATAACAAAGGCAGTAAAAAAACAGAGACTAGAAACTTAAACAACAAGATATGAAACATTTGGTATATCTGATTACTGGGATTGTGGTGACTGTGATATTCTTTATCCTCAGTTGCAGTGACGGATTCAACATCTGGGAGCAGATGTTCTTTAACCAGGGTTATAACGACAAGATGTATAACCTGAGCATGTATCCAGTGATTGCCGCCATTACTATCGCGGCAGCCTGGGGTGGCGCCGCCATCTACTACTTTGCCATCGACTCGGTGAAGTTCGACCGCTGGTATCACTGGCTGGCCGTGCTCGGCGTTGTTGCCGTGGCAGCTCCCGTGATCTGCTACATCTATAACGACGCCGTGTTTGCCGACAACGGATTGATGTATGTCGGCGAGTCGATACAGTTCGAGATGCAGACCGTGCTGTTTGCCGCATTGCTCTACATCGTCGCTTCTTTCTCGATGAGATGGTGGAGCAGCAACTGCCGTCACACGCCGCTGCCACAATAGTGGTCTGCACAAGTAACATTACTTACAACTAAAAAAACAAAAAACTCAATATATGAGACTATTCCTGTTTGCTATCGGTGGTACTGGATCGAGGGTACTGAAATCGCTGTTGATGCTCTCGGCAGCCGGTGTGCGCCCCCTTGACGAGAACGGCAAGCCGGTGAAGGACCTGGAAATCGTTCCCGTCATCATCGACCCGCACAAGGCCAACGAGGACCTGAAGCGAACCGAAGCGCTCCTCAACGACTACCGCGAAATCAGGCGCAAACTTTATGGCAACGAGCCCAATGCCGAGGGTTTCTTCGCCAACCGCATCGTGACCTTGCGCGAGATCATGAGCAACACGAGCGTGACACTGAACGACACGTTTATCTTCAACCTGGGCGCTGTCGAGAATGCCAAGTTCCGCGAGTTCATCGGCTATGACACGATGAACGAGGCCAACCAGGCACTGACGTCACTGCTGTTTGCAGGCTACCAGTTGGAGAACAAGATGAATATCGGCTTTGTGGGCAGCCCCAACATCGGCAGCGTGGCGCTCAACGAGATCAAGGACAGCAACGAGTTCAAGGCGTTCAGCAACATCTTCCGTCAAGGCGACCGCATCTTCTTCATCAGTTCTATCTTTGGCGGCACCGGTGCCGCGGGATTCCCCATCATGGTGAAAAACATCCGTCAGGCGGCCAACCTGGAGGGTATCGAGAACCGCGACGCCCTGAGCCGCGCGCCCATCGGCGGGCTGACAGTGCTCCCCTACTTCACCCTCGAGGGCAACAAGAACGACCAGCGCATCGCTACCAGCGATTTCATCGTCAAGACACAAAGCGCCCTGTACTACTACAAGAACACGCTCACGGGTGCCAACGACAGCAACGTGAACAGCATCTACTACCTGGGTGACCAGGTGAGGTCAAAGCCCTACCTGTACGACCCCGGCGAGCACGGCCAGCGCAACAACGCCCACCTGATCGAGCTGATTGGTGCCCTAGCGCCGCTTGATTTTGCCGGCGTTCCTGACAGCAAGCTGACCGACCCCGACGGTTATCCGTTGCCCACGACAGCCTATGAGTATGCCCTGGCCAAAGATGACCTGAGCATCAATTTCCTGTCGCTGGGTCGCCGCACCCGCCAGCTCATCTATGAGCCATTGAGCAAATTCCACCTGCTGTTCCTGTTCCTGACCACCGGTTTCAAGGACATCATCGGCCAGGGATTCACCGAGGATGCGCCCAAAATCAAGAGCGACTTCCTTGCCTCGCAGTTCTACCGCACGCTGGTGGACCACTTCATGGAGGGCTATGCCCAGTGGCTCACCGAGATGAACGACAACATGCGCAGCGTCGCCCTGTTCAAGCCAGGCGAGATCGACATGTCTCACGCCATTGAGGGAGTGGGCATGCGCAAGCGCAAGCTGGTGGGTCACTACAAGGTGGACAATGACGTGCTCAAGAGCGAGATGAACAAGCTGAGCAAGAACAATCCGCGTTACAGCGACCGCACGGTGGAATTCAAGCTGATGGACCTGTTCAACCAGGCAGCCCACAACGTGTTTGTCGAGCGCTACGAGAACATCAACTAAAACTCTAGACCATCTAGAATCATAGTAGAAACCTAATATGAGCGAGATACTATCATATAGCAACAACACGAGCAAGAACGGCGAGGAGGACTGGGTCTCCCATGCACCCTATAGCGACGACGATATCGCGCGCATCAAGGACCCCGACGGCGGCTTGAGCGAGAATCCGCGCACCGCTATTCCCAGCCCGCTGGCTCAGCTCGACCTAGTAAAAAACGCGTTCAAGCAGCTGGCCAACGACAGGCTGCGCGGTGCCCGCATGAACGAGCGCCTGGTTTCCAACGCGCTGGACGTGGCACAGCTCTTCTTTGACTACGAGAACCACAAGAGCTACCTGCGCATCATCCGCTGGAACCGCGAGGAATGCCTGGAGCAACTCAAGGCCAACCCGCAGCACCGCCTCTATGGCGAGACGCTCGACCTGTTCCTGCGCAGTGACAAGGTTTATAACTTTGATTTGCTCAAGGACTGGTACATCATCATGTGGGACCGCCAGGTGCTGGGAGGCACATCGCCGGCCTCGGTAGTGATGGCGGCACCTGCCCTGGGCACCATCGACGCCATCAAGGTGGAACAGGGCGTGAGCCTGTTCGGCGAGACGCGCCACCTGTGGCAGCGTGACGAGGACTTCGTCTTCTACATGTACCTGCTGATGAATGCCTACCCCACCCTGCGACTGCACTGCGGTGAGGTCTATGCTTACATGCAGAAGAACCTGGAGCCCCTGCGTCGCAACCGTCCAGACTTGTATCGCCGCATCTCGACCGTCATCCCCAATCTGGATGCCCTCGACGAGAGCCGTGCCGGCACCGTGCTGGAACAGCTGGAGCACACCTACGACCCCTTCGGCGGCGGTATCGACGTGAGTGTGCTGGGCGCACGATTCTATCACAAGCGATCGGTGGACATCCGCTCGGCAGCGAGCGAGAGCGACTTCGTCATCAGTCCCTCAATGCCTCAGGACAAGCCCGAGCTGCCGCTGGTGCTGGTCAACGGGTTCAACGGCAGCGTGGAACACTTCCGCTACATCGACAAGGAGTGGGACAGCGCCACACAAGTGCTCACCGGTGGTGTTCCCCTGAATGACCGCAAGCTGCCCGACACATCGATACAGTATCCGTTTGTCTCGACCAATGACTTCCTGGCCGACACCATCGTGCGTCTGGACAGCGGATGCGTGATCGACACCGACCATTTCTTCGACGGCAATATCAAGCCCCGCACTCCTCAACCCACCTGTGGCTACCTGCTGCCCTTGAAACCGCTGCTGTTCACCTATTTTGACACCGAGTACATCAAGGGGACCATTGCCGGGCGCCATGTGCTGGATATCGAGGAATTTGCCGACGGCAGCGTGATGGTTACGTTGCGCATCCGCGTCAAGAAAGGCGAGAACCGCTACATCGAGCTATCCCGCAAGTATTTCCCCATCAGCGACCACACATGGACATTTGACGAGCGCCGCAACACGGGCCGCGTGGTAGGCACGACGATGTCCACATCCATATTCCCGTTTGTCAAGACCGATGTCAACGACGACTACACCGTCGAGCTGTTCACCATGATCGAGAATGGCGGTGCCACCCTGCGTTTCTACAAGAACGGCATCAAGACCGACGGGCTGACCGTGAGGGACGCCATCCGTTCCCACTCGGGGTACAGCACGTCCTACTACGACGTCAACGGCTCGTTTGACTACATCGAGGCTAGCGTGCAGAACCATCTGGGCCGTTTCGGCGGCGTGATTATCGCGTCCTGGAAGCCTTATAT
>Ga0247610_10004079_pt1 | contig 15741 bp, 13 predicted proteins | sample 174DNAGHGhighgp2_FD_193483 | JGI IMG/M metagenome (GOLD analysis project Ga0247610, IMG submission 193483) | Sheep rumen microbial communities from Palmerston North, Manawatu-Wanganui, New Zealand - 1742 DNA GHGhigh gp2 | ecosystem: Host-associated > Mammals > Digestive system > Stomach > Rumen... | reverse complement strand
CCTGAGTTGTGGTCGGATTCGGATGATGGAACAAGTTACAGATATTCGTTGAAGTGTGTATTGCAAGTTTCAGATCCGAATGATCCTGAGTACATGGTCACGCTTGTGAATCAATCTGTGACGGGTACAGCCGTTTTTGCAGAAGAAGATGATTATTCATATGCCAGTGCTTCGGTGAGCTTTTCGGACCCTTCTGGATTGTTTGAGACGTATGGTGTGCTACTCAGGAATACAGAGAGTCAGGTTTTGACGAGCGTAACATTAAATTTGAGGTATGGGGCTATGGTGAGAGCATATATAGTCCCATATGGTAGTAATCAGGAGGTTGAAATCTATTCGGGGAATGCCCCTCAAGTTCTGACATATTTGCAGGAGATACCGACAAGTGGAAATAGGGTTTCGACCAGTGCAAATGTAAGAATATGGGGTCATTATTTTGCCAATGTATCTTTTGCACAGGATGTAATTGATTATGCTCTCCCCGCATTTACGAATTTGGCAGTTCATCGATGCAATGCAGATGGATCGTCAAATGATGTTGGATCGTATTGCCGTATTGAGTGGGGAATAGTAATAACGTCGATAAACAATGAAAACAGCAAGAAGTTGAAGATCGTTCATCCTGCCGGAGAAACCGATTATGATCCGTTAACGAGTTATGTGGAATCTGGGTCATTGGTCGTAGTGGCGAGCACTGAAAGCGCATACACCATATCGTTCACATTGACAGATGATTTGAATTCGGTGGAGAGAAGTGTATCGCTTAGTACTGCGGGAACGATAATGGATTGGTTGTATGGAGGATTGGGAATCTCTTTTGGAAAAGTCGCGGAGATGAGTGAGGCGGTAGATATCAATCCGGAGTGGACTTTAATTTGTCAGAAAATGATGTATGCGGGTATCAATCTCACGGATTGGATCAAGGATATTGCAGTTCGGATTAGAGCTCTGGAGCAGTTCTTGTCAAATTCAGCGAGCTCAACCCAGTTTGAAGTATCTTTCTATAATCAATATGATTTGTATGATCGTCAATGGGTAATGAGTGGGGAAGATGCAGAAGAGCCGGAGGGAGTACCCGAAAAAGAATCTACTCAGCAGTATTCGTATGCCTTTGCTGGATGGGCGTTGACGCAGGGGGCATCTGCGGCTGATCCTGATGCATTGTCAAATATTACATCATACAGAGCGCTTTATGCGGCGTTCGTGCAAACATTGAGAGCCTATAATGTCTATTATTATCATGGGTCGGAATTGTTGCAGGAATTTGATTCGGTGAATTATGGAGCGTCGGCAGCGTATAGTGGGTCTGTCCCGAGTGAAGAAGGGAAAACATTTATATCGTTTGTTCCTCATGGTGATTTCGTGGATGGAGTCTTAGAAAGCCAAGCGGCTTTTTATGATGTATCTGAGGTATCGGATGATTGGGGAACAATAATTAATAAATGCAATCAGGGAATAGCGGCGGATGAGTATAATTTGGGACAATATAAGGATCTGGATCTCGGTACAGAGGGTGTTATCCGAATGCAGATCGTGGGTAAGAAGGTTGATTCTATAGGTGGAGGAAGAAAAGCGCAGTTAACGTGGGTCGCGCAGAATGTATTGACAACGCCTGTTCATCTCAATGATACCGATATCCAGATGGAGTATAGGCCGGTGCCGTCGGATTCGTTCGAGGTGTTTCTTTTTGAAAGACAGTATGCGTCTTTGAATACAGAGGAGGATACGACAGGAAGTATCAAGGTGTCTGCGGTTTCGACGGCATCCGGAACAGCTACGATACAGTATTGGTGTGAGAATGCATACGACAATCAGGCCATTGAAGTGAAAGTCAATGGATCGGTTGTCGTAAGTGGGTATAATAGCACGGCAGTTGGAAGCTATGCTGTCAGCGTAGAAAGTGGAGATAATGTAGTAATAGAGGTCAGTTATTATGCCGGAGAAGCTGTTGTCAGTGCTAATTGCCGATTTAGCGTCAATGAGTCCGTCTCTGGAGTTTTTGATTGGAGTTCGAGGGTAGTAACTATCGGTAAATATGGGAAGCCGTATATAAAGAATTATGTGAATGGAACGGGTGGAATCGGTGGATGGGAGTATTGGAGTGTGAGAGAGTATTTGCAGGAAACCATTCGCCCGTTGATTCCGGCTGTTGTGATGAATGGCATTAAATCTGTCAAAAAGGTTTCTGCGGCTTGGCAGAGCGAAGTTGTAACAAGCACGACAGAGGCGGTTAATGCCGGAGTTGTTGCCGGATTCTGTACAACTTATGATAGTCTCTGGATTCCTTCTGCAAAAGAGATGATCGGATCGTATTTGGCGGGTCAATATGGTTTGCCGGAATATGCGTCGAATGCAGATACCAGAGGAAAAACATCTCCCGGTTCGTCAACAAAAAGGTCATGGTGGATGAGAGATGCGATGGTGAAAAATGCCAACCCCACATTAAACAATTCGAGGTCTGGAGTCTATTGCGGAACTAACGGAGCAGTGAATTTTGCGACTGCTACCAATATTCTTACAAACAATTATTATCTTGTTCTCGGATTTTGCACCTGAGAGGTGAGCACATGAATTTATTTAGAACGATCCGAAGTTTCTTGAATGAAAAGAAGAAAAAGAAGGTTGTTCTTTTTGGAGATTATGGGCGTTTGGTGATAGAGAGTTTGAAGATTGATGTTCCTTTGTATGATTCAAAAGGAAAAGAAGTGCAGAGAATAGTTGATGATGATAGATCCGCTGTTGCTATTCGGTGGGGGGACCGGGTGCTAATAGGGGATCATAATTATCAGGAAAATTTCAGAAATCTTTACCTAGTGCATCCTGAGAGAACAGTTGCAGAGGTTTGGAATGGTGATCGAAAAAGAACGTTTGTATGTGTCAGAAAACAGGTGGGGCACATAGAAGTTGGGCTGAAAAATCGATTGGTAGATAGTGATTGGAACAGTGTGTTTTCACAGGATTTTGGAGATGTATGTATTTATACGTGTTTGGGTTGGAGCGCAAATAATATAGTTGATGTTGTCTTAACTTATTGGAAAGAAAGGGGGGAGCAATAATTGTCTCTTGAGTTTACCAAGGTTGTGTATGTAGATGGTCAAATTGTTATCTATGCGAAAAATCTCAATGATATTCAAGATGCCATCTTACAGTTGGATCGTGACAAATTAGAGGCAGATCAAGGGGCTATCCATTCTGGAAGATTGATGGGCGTTGATTCGGATGGAAGCATTAAGTATGTAGCCATTGCCAATGCCCCTGCGAGTGGAAGTAAAGATCCGATATCGTCTGGTGCCGTCTATGCGTCTGAGGCTGCGATTGAGTCTGAAATTGCCGGTGTCAAGTCGGATGTAGAGTCGATAGAATCTACGATGGAGGATTTCGGGGCCGATCTTGAGTATAATTCAAGTACAAGCATGCTCTATCTTCTCAATAGAGAAGGGGAAAGAATAAGCGATGGAATTGTAATCGCCGGAGGTGGCGGCGGTGGCGGCGGTGGAGGAAACAATGCCGTTTTGACCATCAGCAACAAAACCGGTTGGCTTTCCAAAACCATCAGTCTGGGTGCATCTTGTATATTGAGCTTTTCTTGGTCGTCTCTGGAAGATGATATTCCTACCGGAGATGGAATGATGACGGTGCGGGTCGGCGGTGTTGTGAAGAAAGTTCAAGACATAGCGCAGGGCGATGTTACCATCGATGTGGGTGAATTCCTCGGTAGTGGAACAAATAAGGTGAAATTAAGTGTCGCGGATGTTTATGATAATTCTAAGACGATCAATTTCACCATCAATGCCGTGGAGTTGACAATCTCTAGTACCTTTGATCCGTCAGGTATATTCCCCGCCGATGAGGATGTGGAGTTTACTTATGTGCCTGTCGGTGCTGTCGAAAAGACCGTTTATTTTGTGGTCGATGGTGATCTGGTAGGAACGGAAACGGTTGTCGTATCTGGAAGACAGCAATCATTTATGCTGCCGCCGATGGATCATGGCTCTCATAGTGTTCTTGCGTATTTCACGGCGGTAATTGATGGAGAAACAGTTACATCGAATTCGTTGTATTATGACATTATTGTTGTAGATCCGAGTTCTAATATTCCCATCATTTCGAGCACATGGACAAATGAAAATGTAACTCAGTATGAGACAATCGTAATTCCTTATCGTGTCTATACGCCGAATAGTCTAACGTCGAGTGTATCGTTGTATGTCAATGATGATGTAGTATCGGAATTGACAGTGGATAGAACGACACAGACATGGAGCTATAGATTCTTCGATGTTGGAACAACGAAGTTGTCAATTGTCAGCGGAAGTGCTGTGAAGATTTGGACGTTCACGGTTGCTGAATCGTCTATCGATATCGAGGCGGAAACGCAAGATCTGTCTCTGTATCTCACAAGTCAAGGTCGGTCAAATACCGAATTGAATCCGAATGTTTGGGAGGATGTTGATAACCATATATCTTGTGTTATGACCGGGTTCAATTTCGTCTCGGATGGATGGATAAATGGCCTTGATGGTGTGACGGTATTGAGAGTAAATGGTGATGCCCGGGTCGTTATCCCATACAAGGTATTCGCTGCTGACTTCCGAGGGACCGGAAAAACCATTGAGTTGGAGTTTTCCACTAGTAATGTTTTGAATTATGATGCGCCGATCATATCTTGTATGAGCGGAGGAAGAGGATTCCAACTCACGGCGCAGAAAGCCGTGTTAGATTCGGAACAATCGGAGATCTTCACGCAGTACAAAGAGAACGAGCATGTTCGTATTTCTTTCGTTGTGGAAAAGAGAGCCGAGAACAGGTTAATCATGATCTATATCAATGGGATCATGTCTGGCGTTGTGCAGTATCCGGATGATGATGATTTCTCTCAGCAGACACCGGTAGATATCAGTATCGGATCGAATTCTTGTACTACGGATGTATATAATATCCGTGTCTATGATAATGACCTTACCAGATATCAAGTTTTGGAGAATTGGATAGCCGACACTCAGGATATTCAGTTGATGCTCGATAGGTATGAGCAGAACAATGTCTATAATGATTATGGTGAGATCGTTATAGAAAAGTTGCCTCAAGATCTGCCGTATCTGGTTATCTCTTGTGCGGAGTTGCCGCAGTATAAAGGAGATAAAAAGACGGTATCTGGTTATTTTGTAGATCCTGCGAATAATGCCAATTCTTTTAGTTTCACCAATGCCCAAGCGGATGTGCAGGGAACATCGTCGCAGTATTATCCAAGGAAGAATATAAGATTAAATTCAGGAATGGATTCGTAATGACTGCGACGGGAACAACGGTGAGCAATTATAAGATCCGTACAAATTCTATTGCAACGAACACGTTCACGTTCAAGGCGGATGTGGCATCGTCTGAGGGAGCGAACAACGTCGAGTTGGCTAGATTGTATAATGATACGTGTCTGTATTCGACTCCGCCGCAGGAACAAAATCCGAATGTTCGTCAGGGTATAGATGGATTCCCGATAGTCATTTTCTGGGATAACGGGAATTCGATCCAGTTCATTGGTAAGTATAATTTCAATAATGATAAGGGAACTCCGGAAGTGTTTGGTTTTGCCAATGGAGATCAGAGTTGGGAAATCAAGAACAACACTAGTTCCAGAGTTTTGTGGCAATCGGCTGATTTCAGCGGAACAGATTGGCTCAATGATTTTGAGGGGAGATACCCGGATGGATATGAAAATCCGAGTGTTCTTTCTGTATTGTCTGCTTGGTTGGTTTCGACGGATAGAAGCAAAGCGACCGGGGAAGCGTTGTCTGTTCCTTATGTTGATGTTGATGGTGTAGAGCACACAATCGATAATGCGGATTATCGGCTCGCAAAATTCAAAACTGAGTTTGAGGATCATTTAGAGAAGAGTTCTGCGTTGTATTATTATTTGTTCACGGAGCTCTTTTTGATGGTTGACTCGCGGGCTAAGAATGCTTTCCCGTCGTTTTTCGGATCAGATAAATGGTGTTGGTTGCCGTATGACTTTGATACGGCTATCGGGACAAACAATGAGGGTACTCTTACATTCAGTTATAATCTGGAAGATACCGATAAGTTGCCCGGTGGTGCAAATGTGTTCAATGGGCAAGAGTCTGTAATGTGGATGAATCTGAGAGATGCTTTCCATGATGATTTACAGGCAATGTATCGTGATCTTAGATCTACCGGTGCTGTGTCTTATACAGTGGTAGAGCAGATGTTTGAGGACCATCAAGAAAAATGGCCCGAAGCAGTATTCAATGAGGATTCGTGGTTTAAGTACATTGATCCGTTGGTGAAAGATGGAACGGCATCGTATCTGTCGATGGCCCAAGGCAGTAAGGAAGAGCAAAGAAAGTGGTGGCTGTATAACCGGTTCCGTTATATAGATTCAAAGTATAATGCGGGTGATGCGCTGAGTGACCTTATCCAAGTTCGTGGATATGCCAAGGCAAATATTACGGTCACGCCGTATGCGGATATCTACCCGACGGTAAAGTATGGTTCGTATCTTGTTTCTGAGAGAGGGGAAAGAAATGTCCCGACAACTCTGATTAATCCTCTGGATGAGGTAAATGACACTGAGATTTATATTTACAGTGCCAGCCAGCTCGCTTCTGTTGGCGATCTGAGCGGTTTGAAGGTCGGCTTTGCGGATTTCTCGATGGCGACGAAATTACAGAGCATAAAGGTCGGAGATAGCGGTTCTGGGTATACGAATGGCAACCTGACCGAGCTGTATGTCGGTAACAATACTTTGCTCAACAGTGTGGATGCCCGCAACTGCACCGCTCTGGCGCAGGCTGTGGATCTGTCAGGTGCCGTGAATGTGGAGTATGTTTATTTCGATGGTACGGCAGTAACTTCGGTATCTCTGCCCAACGGTGGTATTCTGAAAACTCTCCATCTGCCTGGAACGGTGACGAACCTGACCGTTCGCAACCAGACCTCTCTTAATGAGTTCGTAATGCCGGACTACAGTAATGTGACGACCCTGCGTGTGGAGAATACGCCGAACATTCCGGTTCTCGATATTCTTGATGATATGGCGGCAAACAGTCGTGTGCGTATTATCGGGTTCGAGTTGACTGTGAGTAGCACAACGGATGTCGAAGATTTCTATGACTATCTCGACACCATGCGTGGTCTGGATGAGAGCGGCAATAACGTCGAAAAGGCGGTTGCCAGTGGTGTTATCAAGGGCCTTGGTGATATTACCGGATCTTGGCTCGCCGAAATGAGAGCGCGTTACCCGGACATCACGATTGAGTATCGGAGCATCGTAAGCAACCTGTACTACTATAGCTATGATGGAGAAACGCTCCTGTACACCGAGTCGATCCGTGATGGCGGCGACGGTACATATTCTGCAACGCCTGCCAGACCGAGCACGGCCCAGTATGATTACACGTTCGTAGGTTGGTCTCTGTATAAGAATCAGTCTGTGGCGTCGCCCGATGCCACCAAGAATGTTGTAGCGGATCGTAGCGTGTATGCAGCGTATTCTGAGACTCTGCGGAAGTATACGGTGCGGTTTTACAACGGAACAACTCTGCTCCAGACCGTGAATAATGTCCCGTATGGAAGCTCGGCAGAGTACACCGGGGCGACCCCTGTGCACCCGACAGACCCAGAAAATTATGAATTCAGAGGTTGGAATCCTGACCCGTCGAATATCACCGGTGCGACTGATTGCTATGCGGTGTTCGTGTTCATTGGGATTATGACGAGAAAGATCATTGAGCGAACAATCTCTGGAGCGTATGAGAATTCGTTGGTGATGGGGGTGGGGGGGTATGCGTTTTATTATTGCAATAGACTCGCTTCCGTATCGTTCCCGGCTTGTATGAGTATAGGGAGTTTTGCATTTCATAGCTGTTCTAGACTCACCTCTGTATCGTTCCCGGTGTGTACGATTATCGAGAAGAATGCGTTCCAGGCTTGCTCTAGTCTCACCTCCGTATCGTTCCCGGCGTGTACGCGTATAGGGGTTAGTGCGTTTTTTAGTTGTTCTAGACTCACCTCTGTATCGTTCCCGGTGTGTACGATTATCGGGAGTAATGCGTTTCAGGTGTGTTCTAGTCTCGCTTCTGCATCGTTCCCGATGTGCACGCATATAGATTGGAGTGCTTTTTACAGTTGCTATAGTCTTACTTCTGTATCGTTCCCGGCGTGTACGAGTATAGGGAATTATGCGTTTCGGAACTGCCGTAATCTCACCTCTGTATACCTTACCGGATCTGTCAGAGTTAATCTGGCAAATAGTAATGCTTTCACAAGCACTCCCATCGCCGGCTATACAGCCTCCACCTCTGGACAACTCGGCAGTATTTATGTCCCGGCATCGCTTCTGACCGAGTATCAGACGGCAACGAACTGGGCGTATTTCAGTGAAAGATTTGTGGGGGTGGAATAATGTCAAATACCATAGATATTCTTGGCGATGAGGTTGCTGCGAAGGAAATCGTAGAGCGTATTATAAGTTATTTTGAAGATGATGTGTGTACGAGTATAGGGCATTATGCGTTTGCGGATTGCACTAGTCTCACCTCCGTATCGTTCCCGGCGTGTACGAGTATAGGGCCTGGTGCGTTCAGTGGTTGCACTAGTCTCGCCTCCGTATCGTTCCCGGTGTGTACGGATATCGCGAATAATGCGTTTATGTATTGCTCTAGTCTTATTTCTGTATCGTTCCCGGCGTGCACGAGTATAGGGAATGCTGCGTTTCAGTATTGTTATAGTCTCACCTCCGTATCGTTCCCGGTGTGTATGAGTATAGGGACTAGTGCGTTTCAGAACTGTTCTAGTCTCACCTCAGCATCGTTCTCGGCGTGTACGAGTATATTTACTGCTGCGTTTCAGAGCTGCCGTGGTCTCATTTCCGTATCGTTCCCAGCGTGTACAAGTATATGGAATATGGCGTTTCAGAGTTGCTATAGTCTCACTTCCGTATCGTTCCCGGTGTGTATGAGTATAGGGAATACGGCGTTTATGTATTGCTCTAGTCTCACTTCCGTATCGTTCCCGGCGTGTACGAGTATAGGGCCTGATGCGTTTAATAATTGTTATAACCTCATTTCTGTATCGTTCCCGGTTTGTACGAGTATAGGGAGTAGTGCGTTTCTTGGTTGCACTAGTCTCACTTCCGTATCATTCCCGGCGTGTATGAGTATAGGGAGTTTTGCGTTTCAGAGCTGCACTAATCTTACTTCTGTATCGTTCCCGGTGTGTACGAGTATAGGGAGTTTAGCGTTTCGGAGTTGTTCTAGACTCATTTCTGTATCGTTCCCGGCGTGTACGAGTATAGGGGAAGGTGCGTTTTATGCCTGCGTTGGTCTCACCACCGTATCGTTCCCGGTTTGTACGAGTATAGGGAATACGGCGTTTCAGAGATGCTTTAATCTCGTTTCGTTGTACCTTACCGGATCTGTCCGAGTTAATCTGCTGAATAGCAGCGCTTTTTCTATGACTCCCATTGCTGGTTATACGACCTCCACCTCTGGCCAACTCGGCAGCATCTATGTCCCGGCATCGCTTCTGACCGAGTATCAGACTGCAACGAACTGGGCATATTTTAGTGAACGTTTCGTAGGCGTAAATCTCGAAGAAACCTAAGTAATAATGTGAAGAGGATGTTATGAAATTACAGATCTTGATTCCGCAGTATCATGAAACAGATGAGGTTATAAAGCCTCTTCTGGATAGTATCGCCATTCAGCAGAATGTGTCATTCGATGATGTTGGTGTAATCATATGCAATGATGGATCGGATGTACATTTGTCTGATGAATTGATCCATGGTTATCCTTTCCGGATAGATTATTATCTGGAAGAGCATCGTGGAGTGAGTGCAACAAGAAATGCGTGTATGGATCATGCATCGGCGGATTATGTTATGTTCTGCGATGCAGATGATATGTTCTACAATGCCTGTGGTCTCTGGATCTTGTTCCGGGAAATGGAAGCTGGTTTTGATTCTCTGGTCTCTTTGTTCATCGAAGAGACCAGACTTCCCGGGACTCGTGAAGTAATGTATATCAATCATGAGATGGATAGTACATTTGTTCATGGGAAGGTCCATCGCCTTGGGTATCTTAAAGACCAAAATATCAGATTTAATGATGCGTTGACCATTCATGAGGATAGTTTCTTCAATATCTTGTGTCAGAAGTGCAGTGAAAATGTGAAGTATTGTCAGACTCCGTTTTATTTGTGGCGGTGGAGAGATGACAGCGTGTGCCGACACGATCCGAAGTATATTCTCAAGACGTACAACAATATGCTCGAAAGCAATACGGCTCTGGTCAAAGAGTTCATCAAGAGAAATAAGAGCAACGAGGCTCAGTTCTATGCCACCATGATGATCTATGATGCATATTTCACGATGAACAAGAAAGAGTGGATGGATCAGGAAAATCAAGAGTATCGATATAAAACGGAAAAGCGGTTCAAGGAATATTATTTGGAGTTCAAGATCTTGTTTGATCTGATTTCGATTGAAGCAAAGACGCAGATTATAATGGGAATCAAGAATCGGTTTTTCGGTGAAGGTCTTTTGATGGAAAGTGTAACGTTTGAGGATTGGATCAAACACATCGCAGATGATATGTGAGGTGAAAGGCAATGATTGTACAGGAAGTAATTAAGGTTTTTGATAGTGGGGTAAAGTTGATTAAGACGTATTCGGATGCCGGATATTATGTGGTCAATGCGAATGGAGAAAAGTATGCTGAGGCGATTGACCCGGACATCATGCACCGGGTTTATACCGAAAGCGATGAGTTCATTCCTGAGGAAGAGCCGGAAGAGGAAGAGGAAAATATAGAGTGAGGGCCGCTGAAATAGCGACCCTCTTTCATTTTGGAGGTATGAAATGCCTTTAAATTTTATAGATATATCCATGTGGCAAAAGGGGCTTGATCTCAAGTCCCTTTTTTCTTTGAACCCGGAGCTCGGAGGGGTAATTGTAAAGTCTAGTGGTGGGGTATCGAATATACAGCCGACCTGTGATCCGTGGGTTCAATGGTTGATGGAGAATAATAAGCCGTGGGGATTCTATCATTATTTGGATGATGATTTTAAGAATTCATCTGGTAGAGCCGAGGCGGAATTTTGGGTGAAGAATTGTCGGAGTTATTTTGGTAAGGGGATGCCGTGGGCGGACTATGAGAAAAATGCGCTTAATATGGGAACGGGGTATCTGAAAGAGTTTCTTGATACCGTGTATTCTCTGACGGGCGTAAAGTGTGGAGTTTATTGTAGTCAGAGCGTTACCCAGAGCCAAGATTTCTCTGAGATAGCGTTTGCCGGATATCCGTTGTGGATGGCTCAGTATGCGGATATGGCGGTGGTTTATGGGTTCATAGAAAAACCGTGGCAGAAGGGATCGGTGAGCCCGTTTGACAGATATGTGATGCACCAATACACGGGAAATGGTCGGTTGAATGGTTATAGCAGTCCGTTGGATCTGGACAAGTTCTATGGATCAGTTGAAGATTGGAACAATTTGGTCTCTGGAATGAGGGAAATCAAAGAAGAAAAAGTTGCCGTTCCGGTTGCGAACCCGGTGAAGTTGAAGGCGGCAGATCCCGTTGCTATTTTGGATGTTTTAAATGGGAAGTATGGAACCAATCAAAATCGTGTAAATGGTTTAAAAGTCGCCGGGTATGATCCTGTCAGTGTGCAGAATAAGATCAATGAGTTGTATGGAGTAGGGTATAAGGTAAAAAAGGATATCGGGAATAATATGCCATACCTCAATGCCTTATTGAAGATCATAAAGTCATTGTAATTAAAGAATAAATAGATTCGCTTTAATTAGAGGATGGATGGGAGCCTTTAATTAAAGCGGATTTTATTTAGATATCAGTAAGGGAGGGTTGGAAATGTCTAACTCTACGTATGATATGTTGAAGTGGATTGCTCAGATATTTATTCCTGCGTTGGGTACGTTGTATTTCGCGTTGGCAAATATTTGGGGATTCCCATATGCGGAGCAGATCGTTGGAACGCTGTCTGCGGTGGATGCGTTCATGGGTGTTCTTCTCAAAATCAGTTCGGATAATTATTACAATGGGAAGCATGGGGTGTGAGTATGCTGCCTGATTTTGAGATGATTAATTATACCTTTGGAGAAAATGATGCAACGATAGTTCCAATCTTTGATGTACATCTTGGCGCGGCTGAGTTCATGGAAAAAGAATGGATGAGTTTTCTGGAGATGGTCGAGAAAACGCCCAATATGTATCTAGTGCTTGGTGGCGATTTAATCAACAATAATATCCGATCATCTGTGGCGGACATATGGAAAGAGCAGATGAGCCCGAGCGCTCAGAAAAAGTTGATGGCGCAGATGTTGGAGCCGGTTAAAGATCGTATCTTGTGCAGTGTGACCGGGAATCATGAGAGGCGCAGTTCGAGAGACGCTGATGACGATCCGTGTTACGACATTATGTGTAAGTTGGATATTGAGGATCGGCATAGGGAGAACATTGCGTTTGTCACGATTCGGATGGGGAAACAGGTTCGGGATAATGGCGTTCGTTCGTGGGGAGAGGAACGACCTGTTTACAATCTGGTAGTGACGCATGGATCGGGTGGAGGAATCTATACCGGAACGGCTGTGCTTCGGGCGGAGAGGTATGGATACACAATCGATGGGGCCGATCTGCTGATCGTGGGGCATAGTCATAAGCCGTTCACGACCCAACCGGGTAAGATCGTGATTGATAGTCGGAATAATAAAGTATCGGTAAAGCCGTTCAAGGTGGTTAATGCGACGAGTTGGTTGGATTATTCACCGTATGCGGCGCAGAAGATGATGTTGCCGACAACCCATTGTTTGCACACGATTACGTTGTGCGGTAATCATAAAGAAATGATTGTAACGATGTGAGGTGAGAGAGATTGAGTTTGATGGATCTTATAGACCTCGCAAAAGTTAAAGATGGTTTGTCTACCGGTGGAATTATTGTCTTTGTCATTTTGTCGATGATTCAGGTGAGCAAGATACCGTTCAATCCGTGGAGTGCCATTCTCAAGTGGATCGGGAATAAGCTCTTTGCGGATATCAAGGCTCAGGTCACGGAGATCGGGGAAAAGTTAGATAAGCATATAGAGGAATCAGAAAAGAAAGAGTTGTCTGATACCCGGAGAGACATTCTGGATTTCTGTAATGCCTGCATGAATAAGAGAAAGCATACGCAGGAGCAATTTAAGTTCGTTCTGAAAGAGTGTGATGCGTATGAAGAGTATGTAGAGAAGAACCATATTAAAAATGGAGAGATAGCGGCGGCTATAGCTGAAATCAAGAGAATCCATGCCAAGTGTTTACAGGAAAATTCGTTTCTTAAAGAGGGAGAAGAGACATGAATTATGTACAGGTAATTAATATCATTGCATATGTATTGTGTGTCGTTCTGTTCGCGGTGATGTTGTATTTCAAGATTCGTGGAAATGTTGTAGGGGCGGTCAGTGAGTTGATTGCTCTGGCAGAGGAAACAGGGTTGCCCGGATCTGAAAAGATGGCTATGGTGGTTTCTGAGTTGTATGAGAAGGTTCCCGGAGTGTTCAAGGCTCTGTTGACAGAGGAAGATCTGGCTAAGATCGCCCAGTGGGTGTTCGATTGGATGAGAAAGTATGCGGTCGCGTATGTAGATTCGCATGGAGATATTAAAGATGAAGAGATCAAGGAAACGAACCGGGATCTCTTGGAAGATATGATTAATCGTCTTTCGTCTTTGAGTATCGGTGCTCTGAAAGAGATGGCGGAAAAGCTTGGCATCGATATTGAAGGAATGAGTGATGAAGAAATTCTCAAGGCAATTGTATTGTCTTGCCTATTGAAATAAGGAGGAATAAAAAATGAGCGATATGATCGGACGTAGAATTATTGAGGCGGTCAAAAAGATCGCGCAGAATATTGGCGGTTCTGTGGGGAATACCGGGAATGTATTGGCGGACAATCTGGAGTCGATTGCTGATAATATGGGTTCTGGTGGCGGCTCCGGTGGTGGTGTGCTGGTCGCAACATTCACGTATGACCCAACGACCGAGACCACGGCCTGCGATAAAACCTATGTGGAGATTCATTCACAATTTCAAAGCGGTAACCCGGCGCTGTTTCGCTATGCAGAGATGGTAGAGGGGAAGCCGTCCGTTCTCGGGTCGGGGGTAATGAGCAGTTTCCTATATGAAGAGACCCTATATTATCTCGGGAATGCGGTAATCTACAATTATGGCCCTGAACAGGGGTACTTACCGCTTGATTATGTTGCTTGTGATATCAGCGAAAGCGAAGTTACATCACAGCGAACATACATTCCAACGGGCCAATAAGAGCCGAATAAATGCCCACGCTCTACACTATATTCGGTTCAATACTGATGTCGATTTTCCTCGTGCATTACGTGATGACGGGGATACCGCCAATGACGGCATGAAATGAATAATCCCCTTATGGGCGTAAAATTGCCTGTAAGTGGGTATTCTTTGGCAAGTGTTACAATTCAATATGGCTTTGACGATGGTTGACCTCCCCATCGTTTTAGCACCCGGATATCTTATATAGGTATTCGGTATAGATTTTGGCCCGTCTCGGCATTTGCCGGGGCGGGTCTTTTTTGTTTTATATAGACGAAAACAGGCACGAAATAACGTGTATTATCACGATTGAAAAAGTATTGAATATACGGTATAATTCAAAGCGTGGAAGGGATCAAAAAGTCCCCACCGGATGCGCCAACGGATTTCGATCTGGACACGCCGACAGAAGGTTGGGACATGGTTTGAAAAGGGGTGAAAAAATGGGCCGCTTTTTCAATAGCAATCGGTATCCTATGAGGATCAAGCTCAAGGTTCGCCGTTGCCTCGCAGAGATGGAAGAACTCGGCAAAGAGGATGATTTCTTCAAGGATGCTGTCGATGAGTTCTATCGGATGTATGAGGCGGGAAATTCCCCGAAGGTCGATGCGATGGTTGAATACCTCGTGTGCCTGTATGATGAGTGGTATAAGGATCGTGATTGGATTTCGCTCCAAACGACCTTGAGATTGTGTGCTTATCTGGAGGATGATTGAGATGATTGAGATCGTATATGATTATGATGGAACATCGGATAACATTGAGGTCTTTCGCGGAGAGTTTCAAGATGCTCTTGCCTATGCGCGGCGGCTCAAAGAAATGGGCTGCATGAATATCGGGATTCTTGAAAATGGAAAGTGGGTTTGGTTCATTCGGTGAATATGGAGGATTGCTGATATGATGTATTCGATTCCTGAAATCAATATGGAGGGTCTGGAGAAGAAGCTTCGCCGGATCGAGAACAAGTGCCTGAAATATGGTTGCGAGTTCAAGTATGAGCGAGTCGGTGAGCATTTCGAGAAAAGGAAGTACAAGGATGACCGCGGCGTTGTTCGGGAAGAGAATGTCAAGTACATTGATATTGATGTGGAAGGAAAAGCCGAGGTCAATGGATGGCGTTTCGCCGCTTCTCTGGAGTACACCGATAAGGGGAATGTGATTCAGGGCGTTGAAGGGATCGAGATTCCGGATCGGTATTATTCTTGTTCTCCTTGGTGTGAGCATTGCAAGACCCGGCGTGACCGGAAGAATTCTTACATCGTGTTCAATGAGGAGACCGGGGAGTTCAAACAGGTTGGAAAATCTTGCCTGAAAGATTTCACTCACGGTTTGAGTGCCGAGGCCGTGGCTCAGTTCGAGAGTTGGTTTAAGGAAGTT
>Ga0247610_10004077_pt1 | contig 15742 bp, 16 predicted proteins | sample 174DNAGHGhighgp2_FD_193483 | JGI IMG/M metagenome (GOLD analysis project Ga0247610, IMG submission 193483) | Sheep rumen microbial communities from Palmerston North, Manawatu-Wanganui, New Zealand - 1742 DNA GHGhigh gp2 | ecosystem: Host-associated > Mammals > Digestive system > Stomach > Rumen... | reverse complement strand
TGTGAATTATTGCCACGTCTGGAATCGCTTTTGGAGTTGTCTGTTATCAAGAAGAAACCCGTTTTCGTTTCTATCCTTCGCGAGGAGATGGTCAGCAACTACCCCTATCAGGCTATCCGAGAACTTCTTCTCAACGCCTGTATGCACCGCGATATGCAGAGTAATACGCCACTTCGCTTTTATGAGTTTGCCAGCCATCTGGAGATTCTGAATGCAGGCGGTTTGTATGGCAATGCCCGCCCTGAGAATTTCCCAAGTGTAAATGATTATCGCAATCCACTTGTAGCCAGTGCCATGAAGACGCTGGGCTATGTCAATATGTTCAACCGAGGTGTAGGGCAAGTCCAAACTGACTTGAAGGAAAATGGCAACCTACCTGCAGAGTTCAACGTTAATCTTATCACGGCATTCAAGGTTGAGGTGAAAGTCTCACAGAGCTATACCAACGAAAATGGCGGTAAAAATGGCGGTAAAGTTGGCGGTGATGTGGCACTAATAGAAATAACTGATATTCAGAAAAGTATAATAGATTTGATTGGAGCTGATGCTTCTATTTCCATCGACCAAATGGCGGTAAAGATGGCGGTAAAGAAACGCACGTTGGAGAGAGAAATTGCTAAAATGAAACAGAAAGGCTATATCTCTCGAACTGGTTCCCCTCGCTCTGGTAAATGGGAAGTTGTCATCCCTTACAATTGTGTTATTGAGATTGTGTAGCTAAACCGAGCTGAGCGAAAGAAGTAAGCAAATATAACGAGATAATATAGGAAATTATGGCAAATAAGGAACCTGGATATGTTTATATTCTCACCAATCCAAGTTTTAGAGAGGATTGGGTGAAAATTGGGAAAAGCAGTCGTCCTGTGGATGTGAGGAGCAAAGAGCTGGATAATACAGCCGTCCCTCTGCCTTTTGAAATCTATGCCACACTGAAAACTTCAAAGTATGACAAGGTCGAAAAGCAGATTCACAAGCAGATTGATCGTTTGACGGATTTGCGTATTCGTCAGAATCGTGAATTTTTCAATATTGCCCCTTCCGTAGCTCTCGATATTATGCGTGATATAGCAGATTTACTCGAAGATGCAGAGCTAGCTGTTTATGTTGATGGCAAACCTGTCATCAGCAAAAGCAAGGAAGAGGATAAAAAGATAGAAGCAAATGGCAAAGAGAGTGAACTCAGAGCACAGAAGCCTCCGTTTAAGTTCCATATGATTGGCTTAAAAGTTGGTGACACTGTTTTCTTCGATGAACTGAACCTGCCTGTCACTGTGGCATCAGACGACAAAGTGGAATACCAAGGTCGCCTCTGGTCTCTTTCGGCTTTCGCCCGTGAGTTCCTGCCCGAAGAGAAGCAAAATACCTCAGGGGCTTATCAAGGTCCTAAGTACTTTAGTTACGAAGGAAAGACACTATGGAAGTTGAGAATGGAATGTAATGAGAATCATTAATTATGCCGAACAAGTCACACAACAATAGCGGATTAAGAAAGCTGGTTCAACAAAGAAGAGATGGTATTGAACATAGTACTGCGGTTCATGTTAAGGACTTTGAAAAGACTTATCATGCACTCTATACCCAAGATGCTGTAGAGTTTCTAAAGACTCTACCTGATTCTTCTGTACAATTAGTGCTGATAGACCCACCTTATAATCTTGAGTTAGAAACATGGGATAAGTTTTCAAACTATTTGGAATGGGCTAAGCAATGGCTTGACGAACTCTATCGTGTGATGAGTGACAATGCAAATTGTGTAATATTTGGTGGCTTCCAATTCCAGGATTTGAAGCAAGGGGACCTACTTGAAGTTTTGCATTACACTAGACACTATACGAAACTTAGGTTAATCAACCTCATTGTTTGGTACTACAAAAACGGTATGAGCGCACATCGCTATTTCGCAAACAGACATGAGGAAGCCATCTGGCTTTCAAAGACGAAGAAATACTATTTCGATCTTGACGCTGTTCGCGTACCATACGATGAAGAATCAAAAAAGGCAGCTTTAAGAGACAAACGACTCATTGCTGCAAACATAGAAAAAGGCAAAAATCCGACTAATGTTTGGGAAATTGGTCGATTAAATGGTAATTCTTCAGAACGAGTAGGGCACCCCACTCAGAAACCGAAGGAAGTGATAAGAAGATTCGTTAGAGCTCTTTCTTATGAAGGTGCTGTAGTCCTCGATTTTTTTGCTGGATCAGGTACAACTGGAGCTGTCTGTATTGAAGAAAACAGACACTCTATCATGGTTGATTCTGATTCATCGCTTAAAGAGTACTTCAACAAGCATCTTCAAAAGTTGGACACTACCAGTAGTAAACCTTTCAATGTATTAGAACAGATTACAATAACTGATTATTTTAACAAAGTAAGAACAAATAGCAATGTATTACCAATCAGAGGATAATCGCTTCCACCTGTACCATGGTGACTCCATGCAAGTATTACGTCAACTTCAACAACAAGTTGATGTTATATTTGCAGATCCTCCTTATTTCCTCTCTGGTGGCGGCAAGAAAATACAAGGCCACTCTATGGTTTCTGTCAATAAAGGTGATTGGGATAAATTGAGATCGATAGATGAAATTGACGAATTTAACCGGCAATGGATTGATGCTTGTAAACCTTTGCTCAAGGATAATGGTACGATTTGGGCGTGCGGTACTTTCCACAACATCTATTCTGTTGAAAAGTGTCTCAAAGAAGCTGGGTTTCAGATAATCAATATCATTACCTGGCATAAGTCTGATCCGACTCCAACTTGGGGTGAATTACATTTTAATTTCTCATCAGAGTTCATCATTTGGGCACGCAAGAATCCTCGTTCAAGACATTTCTTCAATTATGAACTTGTGAAAGAGTTAAATGGAGGAGTGCTTATGCCTGATGTATGGAAGCTACCAACAGTTGGCATGTGGGAAAAAACTTGTGGAAAGCACCCCACACAAAAGCCTCTCCGGCTTTTGTATCGAATAGTGATGGCATCAACTCGCATAGGCGAAACTATACTTGATCCATTTGCAGGAAGCTGTACAACAGGAATCGCGGCTAATCTATTAGGACGTAAGTTTATAGGTATCGACCAAAGTGAAGAGTTCTTACAACTTGGCATTCGTCGTAAACGTGAAATAGAAAATGCGTCACGATCAATTGAAATGCAGAAAAAGATTGCTGAGAACCCAGATGAAGTAACTGTAATAGTAAATCACGCACGTCCAAAGACAAAAGCCCAAATGATTGAAACCGGGATATGCTACCTTAGGGCTGGTGATACGAAAGGTTCATTGTGTGTGACACCTGGTTTTGAAAGACTGGAGTACGTTCTTCTTCATACAAATGGTGAAGATTGCCGTCTATTTCGGCTTAAACAAAAGGGATGTTTTCAGATTTGGCCAAAAGAAACCTTGGAACAGCATGGATTCACTCCTTCACATGCTACTTACTACATTGTTCTGAAGTTTGACAACAAAGCACTTCCCCAGATTAAGATTCCTAATAACTTGAAAACAAGGATTAATACGTTTGTGGCTAAGGTTAGGCCACTGAGTGACTTCCTTGATTTCTCACAGTATTAACATTTTAGATTACAAAATAATATGGCAAAGAAAAATCAGTCATCAAGACTTACTACTCAGCAAAAAGCTCGTCAGGGACAAGTTGGCATTTTCTGTCAGCAAGCCCAGGTTCATGATAAAACCGTAGGTGATGTTTCGCATCGTGTGAAAGATTACCTCAGCAACAAATACCCCCAGTTGACCTTTGATTATTGGAAAAGTATCGAAAAATCCAAGATTAATGAAGCCTTACAAAAGGTCGATCCATATCTAGGTCAGACCTTATTTGTCTCTAATGCTAGCATCATTCCCGATGGTGGAGTAATTGTTGTAAAGGATGATAATGACGAATGGAGAGTGGTACTTGTTTCTGAGGCAAAACACCAAGGCAAGGACAAAGAAAATATTGAGAAAGGTAAACTAGTCGGAGCTAATAATGATCAGGATTTGATGGCAGCTGGCAATGCTATTGAACGTTCACACAAGAACATTTCTGAGATAGCAAATTTCATGCTTGCAGAATCATACTTTCCTTATGTCCTCTTTCTTGAAGGAACAAACTTCCTTACTCAAACCATTCACGTTACCCGTCCTGATGGAAGGGTCGTAACACTTGAATACAATTCGGGTATGCTGAACCGACTTGACCGACTAACGGCAGCTAATTATGGTATGCCTATCAACACCAATCTTTGCAAAAACATGTTTGTAAAGCCAAAAGACAAAACCATTATGCTTCAAGCTGCTTCAATCTATACGCAAGGGGATGGTGAGAGTTGGGATAAGGGCGACATGTTTGAGATTATGCTGGATGTTGCAGAGACCTCGTTACAGATGTTAGGTAGTGATTTATTCAAACAGTTAACTAACAATTAATCATGGCAAGACAGGCGACAAACGAACTTCTTCAAAAAGCCAAGAAATCGAAGAGTGATGAGTTTTACACTCAGCTTTGTGATATAGAACGCGAATTAATACATTACCCAGATAGTTTTCGTGCTAAGGTAGTTTACTGCAATTGTGATGATGCTCGCGTTAGCAACTTCTATCGCTACTTCAAAGAGCACTTCGAAACACTCGGTCTTAAAGCATTAGTAGCATCTTGTTACATTGAGCAGTCACATGATTCGCTTGATAATGTACCGCATGAGAATGCCTTTTATTATATATATAAAGGTAACATAGATGCAGAAGAAGTCCATTACTTCAAGGGCGACGGAGATTTTCGCAGCAGGGAATGTGAAGAGTTATTGCAGCAAGCAGATGTAGTCGTTACAAATCCACCCTTTTCATTGTTTAGAGAGTTCATTTCTCAAATAGTGAAATACGGAAAGCAGTTCCTCGTTATTGGTAACGTGAATGCAATTACTTATAAAGAGATTTTTGACCTGATTCAGCATGATAAGGCATGGCTTGGAGTTAATCTTGGACGAGGTATCTCTGGTTTTATTGTCCCCGATTATTATGCACATTATGGTACGGAAGTTAGTATTAACGACCAAGGCCAAACTATTATTGCGACAAATGGTTGTTTATGGCTCACCAACCTTGCACTTGCTCAGAGGTACAAGGATATTAATTTAACAAAAGTTTATACAGGCAATGAGTCATCCTATCCAAAGTATGACAACTGCGATGGTATCAATGTGAATCGAACGCAAGATATTCCAAGTGATTATAATGGTTTGATGGGCGTACCTATAACATTTTTACACAAATACAATCCTGAGCAGATTGAAATAGTCAGATTCCGCAAAGGGGATGACGGCAAGGACTTGCAGATTAAAGGAAAGTGTCCTTATTTCAGAATTTTGATAAGAAACAAGCGGTTGGCTAAACAATTGCATCACGACCAATCCCAAAAGATTGATTCTTTACAACGGAATGTTGCTATTTGATAAGAATACTATCTGACAAATGTAATGATAATAATAACAAGTAGGCAACAAGAGAAGAATAAATAAATATGGTAAAGAAACAGTCGTCCAAGGACATCATGTTAGCCCATTCTGCGGCTAAGATCGAATACTACCAAAAGTATCTATCTCGATACCTAAGCATCATGTCCGTGGCAAGAAGCATAGAGGAAGTCAACATCTTTGACGTTTTCTGCGGTAGAGGTATATATGCCGATGGTGGTTTGGGCAGCCCCATTCGTACGGTTCAAACGGTCAAAGAGGTTCGTGAGAACCATCCTTCAGACAAGCGGTTCAATCTCTACTTTAATGATGCAGAGATCTCATTTGTCAAGCAGGTGAAGAAGTATATCAACGAGCATTATCCCGATAACAAGGAATTCTGCAATATCATGTATCTTTGTGCTCCTGCCGAAACCCTTTTCGATAAACTCTGCGGGTTCTTGCCTAAAACGGGCTTTGGCACAAAGAACTTCCTTTTCGTCGATCCATATGGTTATAAGGACATCAACAAACAGACTTTCCAACAACTGATGCGTAATCAAAACACGGAAATGCTACTGTTCTTACCCATCTCGTTTATGCACAGGTTTACGCATTATGCCTTCAATGAGGATGCAAACAATGGTGCCTTGCGTTTGCGTGCATTTATCGAACAATTCTTTCCTGCAGATCATAAAATTAGGAGTGAGGAACCGATGGATGTGAAAGAATACATTGATGCTCTTTCCGAGGCCCTCTCTTTCAATGGCAAATATTACACGTCCTCTTATTTCATAGAACGCGATAGTAGAAACTATTTTGCACTTTTCTCAATTTGTAACAATCTGTTAGGATTGGAAAAAGCAGTCGAGACAAAGTGGTCACTGGATGAGGAAGATGGCCAAGGCTTTCATCTGCCAGACAAAACCATGCAAATGAATCTGTTTGCTGAGATGTTCAAGGAGGAAAACCGGAAAGAACACTTTGAGGAATTAAAAAACATGCTATTCTCCTTCCTAACAGAACGTGGAAGAACCAATGGCGAGATATATCGCTTCATCCTTCGAAAAGGATATTTACCCAAACACGTTAATGCCGTTTTAAGGTGTCTGCAAGACTGCAAATTGATAAAAGTAACATTGTTAGATCTTGCTAAGGAAGCAAGAAAAGGTTCTTTCTACATTAATTATGATGCTTCAAAAGATATAAAACATCCCAAAGTTTTGATAGAACTAAAATATGAGAACAACAAAGATTGAGTGGACAGACAAAACATGGAATCCCGTAACAGGATGCACAAAAGCCAGTAGCGGATGTGCACATTGTTATGCTGAGATAATGGCTCACCGACTAAAAGCCATGAAACTTGAAAAGTACCGCAATGGCTTTGATATCACTCTTCATGAGGATGATTTGGATGAACCACGTAGTTGGAAGAAAGGACACAATATTTTTGTGTGCTCCATGAGTGATTTGTTTCATGAAAATGTACCGTTTGAGTTTATTGATCAGGTATTGAAGACCATTCGTGAAACTCCTCAGCACCGCTATCAGCTATTGACAAAGAGAAGTGAACGAATGGCTGAATATTTTGCTACTCGAGATGTTCCTGCAAATGTTTGGTTAGGTGTGACGGTTGAATGTCAGGCAACACGTTTGCGCATAGATGTGCTTCGCAATGTACCAGCGACAGTTCGATTCATAAGTTGTGAACCATTGATAGAAGACCTTGGTAAACTCAACCTATCTGGCATAGATTGGGTCATCGTTGGAGGTGAGAGTGGTCCGAATGCACGCCCTATGAAAGAAGAGTGGGTTCTGAACATTAAGCGTCAGGTAGAAGCCGAAGGTGCAGCATTCTTTTTCAAGCAATGGGGAACTTGGGGCTGTGATGGTGTAAAGCGCAACAAACAGAAGAATGGCAAACTGCTTGAAGGTGAGATCGTTCAAGAGATACCAGACAAACAGAAATTGCCATAGAGATAGGTATATTTGAACGTACTGTGAGTTTCATAACAACCAGTCTTGCTGAAAAGCGGTTAATTGTTCGCTAGAATGGTAAACGCAATGGATTTTGGGAGTTCGTTTGATCACAAGATTTCCATCAAAAGGAGTTTGATGAAAGATAACATGACCATTTGTCCGACACCATTAGAAATATTTGAATACCCTCAGAAAAATGGTCAAACAAAAGTAGATGTTTCCATTTCGGAGACACCTGCTCACTAATTATACGCATGCGTGCTAGGCTATCGATTCAGCGTTCGCTTGTGGCGACTACCTGGATAGCATTTAGCATGAGCATATAGCATGACGCGATGGGCAAAATGAAGATAGTCCTCGTCTTTGTCTCGCCACGGCATATCGTTTGATGTGCCGCCACCACCAGAACTTGGTGCCACGCTGGTTGTACCTCGTAAAGTTTTTCCGTATTTTGCTGCTCGGTGAAAACAATGAACTGAAGAATCGAAATATGCTGATTGGGTATAAGAATGACGAGAACGACACCCATACAAGTACCCGTACAAGTACCCATACAAGTTCAATCGACATACAACCTTCTTCTGAGAATGTAACGTGTTTGGTATTGGCAATCTGCAAAGAAGAAATGAGTGTGAAGAGCATGATGGAAGCTGTAGGTTTGAAGAACCGTCCGAACTTTATGGATTATTCTCTTACACCAGCAATAAGAGAAGGATTTGTGTGTATGAAGTATCCTGCCAATCCCCATCATCCCCGTCAACGTTATTTGCTGACGATAAAAGGCTTGATGTTGTTGGACGGTAATAATAGTTAAGAATCATAGTCTCTGCTTTAGGTAAGAGTCCTCTAAGTGCAATCCAAAGTGCAAAAAATGCACTTTGAAAGAATTGGTCATAAAGAAAGCGAAATAACATTTGTCCGACACTATCCAAAAAAATTGGTGAGACTCGGACAAATGCTCTTAATAACAGTATTCATCGACTCAAATAATTTGATGAGAAAGACGTAAAGTACACCTTTTGTCCGAGACAATTAGAAGAATTCAAATACCCTCGGACAAATGGTCTATCAAAAGCAAGTGTTTCCATAATGGAAGCACTTGCTCATTATTATATATACGCACGCACGCGAAGGTTAATAACTTTTGCTCTTTTTGAGTTTATTGCCAGGATAGTGCTTGGCATGGGCATAACGCATGGCACGGTAAGCCCAATGGAGATAGTCTTCATCTTTGTCACGCCAAGGCATATCACTTGAAGTTCCGCCACCACCAGACGTTTGTGCTACGCTGGTAGCACCATCGATACCATTCATAAAGACACGAAGGCCTGTTGTAAACACATCTTTCCAACGCTGGAAGTTGTAGTCATCAATGAAAGTGTTTTCTGCCATTTCTGCTGCTTCAGGTAGTTTTCTGCAAATCAGAGTTGCATCATGTAAGACTTGGTCCAGAATAGCGGCTTTGAGTATAATGGAAACATGTTGATGGAAGTAGCCTGCTATTTGTTTGTCATAATTGATGATGTCGTTTAGTAAGTCCGTCTGGGAGTCGTATTCGTCTCTTAGCGATTCCAAATCATCCTCGGCCTCATGCAGTTTCGCTACCTTTTCAGAGAGTTTCTCTCTGACATCGAAAAGCTTATTCTGGAGTTCCTGAATGTCACGGGCAATATCATTCTTGTTGGAATCGGATTGTCGAAGTTGTGCCTCAAGCTCTGCTATCTGTGATTCGATTTCCTTTTGCTGTCGAGTGAGGTTCTCAATCATTGTAGTGAGTCCCCTCACAGCACGACGCTTGGTTTCAAGTTCCTCTTCGAGAGATTTGTTTTCACGATGCAACTCACGGTTGTGCTCTTCGAGCGATTTGTGACGTGCGCCTGTTTCATGGATGTCATCGCCACGTTCCAGTCCCCACTTCTCATTGACGGCAGCATACCAATCGTGCCATTCACGCATCTTGTCACGAGCAGCAACCAAAGAACTGCCGCCGAACATATCTTTTGCTGACAAACGGCCGTCCTCCAGGATAGGAGTAATGGTAGCATGAATGTGACAACTTTTCTCGTCACAATGAGCGATAAATGAAATGATGTTCTTCTCACCGATGCGTTTTGCGAGGGCGTTATAGTTGTCGAGAGCAAACTGCTCAATCTCAGGCATACGCTTGATATGAGCGTTGTTTCCTCGCTCTTGAAGCACTTGATTTCCGAATGCAAGTTCATTCATGCGTTCACTGTTGCCACCAATAACGAGAGAGACAGAGAGGTGTTGAGTGCTTCTGACTATCGGCTCTTTGCCTGTTGCAGCGAGCCTTTCGGCTTTCCATTCTGCGATACGTGCATCTACTTTTTCCTTGATGCAGACCGATTGATCTACAGGGGCAATGACACCTCCTTTGCGTACCTCAAAGTTTAGGTGCGCACGACTCTTGTCGTAATTACGTTCGGGATCATCAAGTTTACATTCCCATCGGGACTCATCCCATTTGCGTTGATGTTCTGCGCTGAGTGCTGGAGTCATCTTCATTTTACTGACTTCGAGCATTGCTTTTTTTCGTGTGGTCATAATATTATACTGATTAATGTAAATACGATAAGTGTTCATTCCTGCCAGAGCTTGCTCTTTCACAAGGCAGACAAAACCCCTCGGAGAGCCTAACAGCCAAGTGTGCTTGGTGTATTAGGCTACACCAAAGGGTTATAATGTCTGCAAGCAGACTCGTTACGGCTTACTTCTCCCAAGGTTCAGCCCCGAGATACCTGTTCAGATACATCTGGTCAATGGCATTAGGCGTTTGACTGATGTAGGTTTGAACGAAATCGATGGCCTTGCGTTTCTTCTCTTCGCTGAAGGATTCCCAAATGGAGAGCGATTCGTTGCGATAGGTACCGAGTTTCGGATATACCGCTTCGATAGCATCTAGAGGGAGCAATTCTTCAACGGCTTCTGATGCTTCGGTAGCATCGTCTGCGATTTGCTGCGATTCGTTTTCAGTTGATGTCACTTTCTTGACAACCTTCTTCTTTGTAGCCGACTTTTTGCTCATCGCATTAGTCGTATTGATTTCGCTGCGTTTTGCAGAAGATTCGCGTTGCGCTTCGATATTGGAGCGAAACAGAGTGAAGATTGCTTTGAGTGCACTATTGCTGAACGAAGGAGCAATACCCTTGTTGGCATACTGGGCAATGGCTTTTGCCATCAGTCCCGCGTCCTTATCATCAAGTTCTGCCAACATCACAAGATGATCAATAGGAATACTAAGATTTTTCATACATTACATTTTTGTGGGCTTTCGCCCGGTTTAGTAATAGTTTAAATTTTTACATAGTAGCCTTTGCACGTTCGCTTGAGTCGTCCGTCTTGAATGAACTTGTCAATCCATTTGTAAGCAGTACTGGCATTCTCGTTCATTTCTGAAACGATTCGGTCGTAAACGGATTTGTCGAATTCATCAGGGAGCTTGTGATACAACGCATAGCGACGGGCATTGACTCCTGATTCAGGAACTCTCAAGGAATTCTTTATTCCAGAAGAAGATAACTTCACATATATGTATGCGGAATGATACAGTAGTGTTTCGCTGATACATAATGCAGAGAAGAAATCAGTTTCTGAGCACTCGAACAGCAGATGCCCATCCGGTGATCTGGTTTCTGGGGGAACATCATCAAAACTGCGTATAATAGTAAAGAGCATCATCATCCTATAGGCAACGAGTCCCAACCGTCGAACCAGACCTTGCATTCCGTTGTCTATCTCATCGCAGCATTTTTCATTGAGTTGTGTGAGCCATGTATGGAATAATAGAACGAGGTATTTAGGAACGACAATTTCTATAACTCCAAGTTTTGCAAACTCATCGTGTATAAGCATAAATTTTTCCCCAAGCTGCTTGAATGCAACATGTTTGGAGTTGCTGATACAATCTGTCGCAAAGACATTACGTATTCCTCTACGAAAGGGAATGAAGTAATAGATGAATCGACTGAGCAAACCGTCTTCTTCATCAGGGATCAAACGCTGAACCTGCTTTGGTGTTCCAGATAGGACAACGGCGAAGCGAGGTAATGGCAATTCTATAAATTCTCTATCTTTTCTTCTACTCATACTGATTGTCTCATGATGAAATCCTTTTCTCAGGATATCAGAATAGTTGCCATGCTCGGATTTAAGAGTTTGACTTAAAGTGTCTCCTTCCGTCTCAAAGAGAATTCCAACTCCGTCATTATCAGACAACAGACTTACAAATGAGCTGGCGCTGCTATTTGCAGGAATTATCAAAGTTTTCTGAGGCGGTTGCTCAGGCTCTGTTAGATCCGGACATTTCTTTTTGTTCTGTTGATATTCAGCCATCTTGGCCTTATAATCTACCATCAACTGTCTGCTCTCCTCGTGCAGTCTGTTGTTAATGGGGGTTATAAGTTCCCTGCATAGATTCAGTGAACCTTTTCCCATTCCTGCATCTGCTACAAGGAATAAGTATAAGATAGGATAAACGACATGTTCATCATAGAGTCCACATACATTGGGGAAACAGGCAGATAAGCATCCAATCGTTCCAAGTAGGACAATTCCACGATCCTCAATGGATATAGAACTGTTTACCACCTCCTGGAAAAATGAAGGCAGAGAAGTGTACAACGAGTCTGGCTGGGTTGGCAGATTAGCACTATCTGTTATCCAATTCTCCAAATTACCATTTTGGATATTTGGTAAAATGGATTTTTGATACTTGAAAAGTTCTATACCGACTTTAGATGCCAGGTAAAAGAAAGTAGAGAGAGTTATTCCACTTCCTTTACTGTTTAGGCAGTTGTTGTACTGCTTATCAGTGGTATTGAATTCATAGCCAGGGTGCAATGCGCTGAGCCTGTGGAAGTACTCTCTTCCCATTTCTTTAAATTCTGAGCCTAGAGCAAATCCCAATTTTACCCATTCGTCGTAACTGGGCGCGATGTCAAGTCCCCTAGACTCTATCTCAGAGATTATTTCCTCTACTCGTGACTGTACGTCAGATGAAGAGCTGTAACTGGAAATAGGAGACGACTTGTCAGGGGAGTCCTTTTTAGAAGGGGCATTTTCCCACTCTTGGGCGGAAAATATTTTCTTCGACATATTCCGAGTATTTAGGGTTAATGTATGCCTGTGGGTCGTAGGGAAGGAAACAAGAACGGGCCACGTCACTTCCAGACTTGTCCACAGGTGGCAATCCGGTTGATGCAATGCAGTTGGCTACAGCCTTGAAATAGCGGGAATGCTCCCAACCTTTCAAGTCGATGGGGATAATCCACTTCACACCATCGCCAGAGGGACTTGTGAACATCAGTTCCGTATCGAAGTAGTCGTGCTTCAGAAGTCGCTCTTTGAACCTGTCGGGATTTCCGACATGGTCAAAGTCAAGGCACATCAATCCTGAGTGCAGTATCAGCTCCTTCTCATTCCGCTTGCGAAACAGCCCTGAGAATGTACAGTAGTCGAAGTGTGTAGCCTTGTACTTCTTAGCCTCCGAAGGTGATGTCAGCGAGCGGAGAGTGTCGGTCTGTTGCTTTGCATAGTGACTGACAAGGTAGCGATAGACATCAATCACCGTGATGGCTCTGCATGGCTCAATGTTCTGAATGGGCTTTCGGTAAAAAGAGAAACTATGTAAGTCCTCCAGCCCACACCAGAAGTCGGTTGGATGGTTCTGCATCATTTCTCTTTCCCTTTCTTTGATAAGACAAATTCTCGTGCTTCACGCATCAGGTCTTCCTCTGATTTCTGAGCACCACGCTTCAACCATTCGTCAATCTCAGACTGTAGGAACATGAGTCCCTTGGTCATCTTATGATAGGGTATGGTCTTCTTGGACACCCATTCATAGACGGTCTGCTTCTTGGGATGGCTGGGGTGATAAGCGCAAAGCTCATCGATGTTCATCCATCGAGGTGATTCACTGGCCTGCTGTTTGTGTCGCAGGGTGTTTACAGTCTCTTGAAGGTTATCAACCTTTTTAATGAGGTAGTTCAATGCTCTCGGCATCTCCTCCAACGCTTTAACTTCAAAAACTTCTGTCATAATACTTATATATTTAATAATGTTATTCAGCCTTTTCTTGCGTTTAGGCGATGCAAAGTAAGTCACTATTTTACGAACAGCCATAAAAACGGCATCTCCCAAAACCGATATTAAATTTGTTTATGCTTTAAGTATGATAATTCGGCAAAAATCATACTATTAAACTTATAAACAACGATTTACAAAGAGACGACAAAGGACAATGAAGCACATACTGAAGGAGTACCAAAGGCACAAAAAAGCCCCCCAGAACTCGGAGGCTTGATTAAGATAGACAGAAGGGGATTGGGGATTAGATGGTCGCTACATTTTCTTTGGAAACATCTACAGCATCAAGATTATCGATGTGAATAACATCGGCAGCATTACGTTTGCTCTTGTCAACAATGTGAGCATAAATCTGGGTTGTTTTCACGTTGGTATGTCCAAGCATTCCTTTAATGGTATAGATGTCGGTATCATGTTCAAGTTGCAGGGTAGCAAAGGTGTGGCGGGCGCAGTGGAATGTGATATGCTTCTTGATACCCGATGCTTCAATCCATTTCTTCAATGGACGGGAAATCCAAGAAGAGCCTGTCAGTCCTTCGAATACTCGTTGGTTTTGTTCACCTCGTTCTCCACAAAGCGAGTATGCCTGTTCGCTGATGGGAAGATAATCTACCACATGAGTCTTGCGCTGGGTAAAGTCAACTCGCCATCCACTCCCTGTCTGTGCTATTTCTCCCCATGTGAGGTCTTGGATGTCGCACAGACGAATACCAGTGAGTACAGCAAAGAAGAATGCACGTTTCAATACTTCGTTCTCACATGGAGTCTTGGCCAGCATTTCTGCTTCTTCATGTGTCAGTGTCTCTCGCTTGACCTTTATATCTGGAATGCCCTTTACTTTGGCTGCAATGTCAACAGTTAGGTATTCGTCGATGAAGGCACGATGCAAACCAGCTTTAACGATGGCGAAGTATGTGGCAGCTGTGTTTTGAGAGAGTGTGCCACCCTTGTTGCCTCCTTGCGGGGCAGAGAGCATAAACAATTTGATGTCTTCAAGCAACTTCGCAGAGATTGTCTTGAACGGGATAGGCTTGCCCTTAGAATAGATGGACAGCAGCTTGCCTACACGAGTCCAGTTGACAATAATGGCATCCGAACTGTTTGGGTGGCACTTGTAGATGATGCTGTTGAAGTAAGCAATGAAATCTTGCTCCGAACGTTCGTTCTGAGCAATCATTTCCTGTTCTCTGTCGGAATACACAACTGCGGTGTCGTACTCTTGCTGACGCAAGGCACGTACCTTGTCGGCATATCGACATGCCTCCTTGTCCAACTGCGAGGTACATTGAATGATGCCGTTAGAATCGCGCTTCGGCTTGTACATGTAGTTGCCTTCGCTATCAATGCCGGTTATGGCAGTTGTGTCCCAGATGGGAGTGGTGATAGTGCGGTTGACCGCTTCAATGACTCTCTTTGGCTTGGTGCTGCCTGGATTGCGTACTGGGTACGACTCTGTGTAGAGGTACCATTCTTCACGGTACTCCGACTTGCGGAGCTTGACCGTCACTTTTGTGTGTAATAAAGGTTTTCTCATTATTCTTCTGATTTATATAAGTTATCAATTTCTTCTTTTGGAACATACACATAGTTGCCAATCTGACGAGAGGGAATGGAATACTTCCTAACGTGAGCCCACACTGAACTGTCGTTGATGTGATACTTCTCGCAGACTTCTCCAATGGTATAGCAGTCCTCGGGTTCGAGACTGTAGAGTTTCTTTTGCGGCACTTCTTTTGCCTCTTTCAAATCACGTCTGTAATGAAACAGCAGGTCCAGTTCTGAACGCTTGAAACGCATCAATCTTGTGCCTAGATTAATACATGGAATCTTACCTAACTTAGCCAGACGGTATAGTGTACTGCGCTCAATTCCGTATATAGCAACAACTTGGCGAGCTGTCAGGTACTCTCGGATGTCCGGCACATTCTGCGCATATGTAACAAATAAGGCTTCTTTCTTCTCTTTGTCCTTCTTGCGCTTATTAGCTATCTTACTGCACTTCGGGGAGCAGTACACACTGTCTAATGTCTTAATAATAAAGACCTTGCCACAAATCGGACACTTTCTCTTGATCTCAATTCCTAAATTTGCCATGTTTTCTACTTTTAAGTTTTACTAAGTCCTATATGTATGTTTAAGTATGTTTATGTCCAACCTTATCTACCATTAAGTCTTGCTACACATATGTAACAAAAAAGC
>Ga0247610_10004076_pt1 | contig 15743 bp, 9 predicted proteins | sample 174DNAGHGhighgp2_FD_193483 | JGI IMG/M metagenome (GOLD analysis project Ga0247610, IMG submission 193483) | Sheep rumen microbial communities from Palmerston North, Manawatu-Wanganui, New Zealand - 1742 DNA GHGhigh gp2 | ecosystem: Host-associated > Mammals > Digestive system > Stomach > Rumen ... | reverse complement strand
GCTTAATTATATCAAAGGATCTATCTTTTTTGTTTATATAAATTTTATTAAGTTATTTTATAGTATTTATTACTATTAAATATAAAGAAAAAGAGGTACTGAAAGTACAAACTTTTTACAGTACCTACTAATAATAGTGGTGATATTATGAGAATATTAATTGTTGAAGATAATAAGGAATTAAATGAAATAATATATAATTATTTAGTTTTAGAAGGCTTTTCGTGTGAAAAAGCCTTTGATGGCTTAGAGGGATTAAATAAATATAATGAAAATAAATTTGATTTAGTTTTATCAGATATTATGATGCCACTATGTGATGGCTATACATTAGCTAAGGAAATAAGAAGTGAAAATGATACTATTCCAATTATATTTATGTCAGCTAAGGATGATAAGATGGCTAAAAAAATAGGATATAAGGCAGGAATAGATGATTATATAGTTAAGCCATTTGATTTAGATGAATTAGTATTTAAAATAAATGCTATAAAAAGAAGATTGAATATTGATAATAATAAATCTATTACAATTAAAAATTTTTATATAGATAGCGAAAGCCATATAGCTAAAATTAATGATAATCTAATATCTCTTTCTGTAAGAGAATTTGATATATTATATGACATGCTAAAAAATCCTAATAAGATTTATACTAGAAGTAGATTAATGGAGGAATTTTGGGATTTTGATTCAAGCGCATCATCAAGAACAGTAGATGTTTATTTTGCTAAGCTAAGAGAAAAAACCAAAGAATGTGATGGCTTTTCAATTGAAACCATTCATGGACTTGGATATAAGGTGGTTTTAAAATGAAAAAATTATTACATAATTTATCATCATATATTGTTTTCTTAATTACAGTTACTGTAGTTGTAAGTATTGGAATATTAATATATTCAAAGGTTAAAGATTTTGAAACTTCTATATTATCAATCTTTGTTTTATTATATATTTTATTTACAGCATTAATATTTTTTATAATAGATTATATTAGAAGAAATATTATCATTCAAAAGCCATTAAATGATATTTTAGATGCTACAAATTTAATATCAAAGGGTGAATTTGATATTAAATTAAAGCCTCGTCATAATTACAATAATTATGATGAGTTAGATAAAATTATGATTAATATTAATAAGATGGCAATAGGATTAAGAAATGATGAAATATTAAAAAAAGATTTTATTTCTAATTTTTCTCATGAAATTAAAACCCCTATTGCTATTATGAATGGATATATTAATTTATTAAAAAGAAATGAAATGAGTAAGGAAGAAAGAGATGAATATATAGATAAGCTATATAATTCATCTATAAATCTTTCTAATTTAATTTCAAATATTTTAAAGCTTAATAAGCTTGAAAATAGTGAAATAGAATTAAATGATGTTAATTTATCAAATGTGCTTGAAAATGTAATAATAAGTTATGATGAATTAATTAATAATAAGAAAATTAATTTAGATATAGATATGGATGATAGATTAATTAAATATACTAATGAATCATTTATTCAAATAATATTTTCTAATTTGATCTCAAATGCTATTAAATTTTCTAAGTATGAAGGAATAGTAGAAATTAAATTAAAAAATAAAAATGATTATATTGAATTTATGGTTAAGGATAATGGTATAGGAATGAGTAAGGATACTATTATCCATATATTTAATAGATTTTATCAGGGAGATACATCTCATAAGACTGAAGGCAATGGATTAGGACTTTCAATGGTAAAAAAAGCCATTGATAGATTAGGATATAAAATATCTATTGAAAGTGAAGAAGAGAAGGGATCTACTTTTATTGTAGATATTAGATAATATGGGGAATAAATTTAAATTAGATTATGAAGGAAAAGATTCTATTAAAGAAGAGGTAGAATCAATTAGAGATTCATATTTAGAAAAATCAAAATCACAAATTGAATTAGAAAAGTTAAGAAGAATAGATTCTAAGGTTAAAAATATACCACTTATTATTTCTTTATTCTTTGGTATTGCAGGAACATTATTATTTGGATATGGTATGGCTCAATTTTTAAACCTTAAGGATAATTATATATTAGGTGGTATTTCAGTAGGTATTGGTATTATATTTATAGCTATTGCTTATCCTTCATATAGTATGATTTATAAGCATTTGAAAAACAAATATAAAGATCAAATATTTGAACTATCTGAAAAAATATTAAATGATAATGATTTTTAAATGAGTTTAACATATAATGATTTAAAATAACTAGACTTGTTTTATCGTAATAATCCACGAATGACTTTCTCATGTGGAGACACTATCATTTTTTAAATTGACTAGGGTTGCTAATTGTGGTTCTTTAAAAAAATAGATGTATAAGGAAGAATCGAGCTTTAAAAAAACGGATGTATATGCTTTAAAAAAATGAGTGTATACTCTATAAAAAAATAGGTGTATTAGTTTTGTAAAATCAAAATTAATACACCTTTTTTGCTAGAAATCATATATATTTTTTTATTATTTCTTTTTATCTTTTCTGTAAGTCAAAATAGTGGTATGGAACTTCTTATTATTGGATCATGCAATACTAGACCGCAATGAGGACACCAAACATTTGATTGTTTAATTAGTTTTAAAACTATGATATGATTAGTAGTGGAAGGATCATATATTTCATCGGATGACTCTACATCGATGTTTGCAATATAATCCAACCCTAATCTTGATATGGATTCTTTATCTATAAATAAAACTCCTTTCTTGTATATGATTTCTAACCAATTTCAATTATACATTAAAGGAGTTTTTGTTTATCTATTTAATTTTAAACAACTAATACATCTTTTCTTGAAAGCTAATATACATCTTTTAATTTTAAAGCTGTATATCATACATCGATTATTTTAAATATTCCTAATTGTTTAGCAACTCTTTTTCTTTTACAAAAGAAAATTATGTAATCTAATTGTATCGTAACTATAAAATATGGTAAAATATACACAAGTATGAACATTTTTAAAATTTATAAATATTATTTATAAAGAGAGGTGTAGTTATGGTATTACAAGAATTAGAAAAGGTATCTAATGAATTAAAAAATGAGATTGCTTTAATAAGTGAAAATGAAAGGGTCACTTATAAAGAATTATTTGATTATTCAAAGAAGGTAGCTCATAAACTAGCAAGACTAAATGTAGGCAAAGGTGACTTTGTCACAATTGAGCTTGCAAGAGGTAAAAATTATATTGCATCTATGTTTGGAACATGGATGGTTAATGCTGCCTTTGCGGCATTAGATAGCTCATATCCTAGTGACAGATTAGATTTTATTGCTGAAGACTGTAAGGCTAAGGTTAGAATTAATGATTCGTTCTTTACTGATTTAGATAATGAACCATTAATTGAAAAAATTATATTTCCTGAAGAATATGATTATTCCTTATTAGTATATACATCAGGTTCAACAGGTAGACCAAAGGGCGTATTACACAATCATATATCATTGCATGATGTGACAGAAAGAGGAAAGATTGGCTGTGGACTTGGTAATTTAGATCGCAAGGGCGATATTATGGGCTTACCAATCCCATTAAGTTTTATCGCAGGTATTGCTGTTTTAATTGGATCTTTGCTTGGTGGCGAAGCAGTATATATTATTCCATATTCTGCACTAAGAGATCCTCAAATTATGAGTAAGATAATTTATGAGAATAATATTACCTTAGCTTATATTCCACCAAAGATGATTAAGGTTTTCGATAATAAAAATAATATATTAAAAACTATACTTACTGGTAGTGAAAAGCTTACTAATACATATCGTGAAGATTGTGAAATTTATAATTGCTATGGTTCAAGCGAAACTGGAGGAGCCGTAATCTTCTTTAAGGTTGATAAGGAATATGATAACACTCCAATTGGTAATGTTGTAGGTAAAGAAAAGGTATATATCCTAGATGATAATGATAAAGAGTCAAATGAAGGCGAATTATGCATAGCTGGTCATTTTGCCATAGGCTATTATAATCTAGAGGAAGAAACTAAGGAGCATTTTATTCCTAATCCATTTAAGGATAGAGATGGATTTGATATTTTATATCGTACAGGCGATATTGTAAAAAGATTAGAAGATGGTAATCTAGTTTATTTAAACCGTAAGGACTGGATGATTAAAATTAATGGTCAAAGAATTGAACCAGGTGAAATAGAAGAAACTATTAGACGTGTTGATGGTATCCTAGACTGCGCAGTTAAGGATTTTGTAGGAACAGCTGAACAAACATATATCGCTGCATATTATTCCCTAAAAAAGGATAAAGAGGTAAAGGAAGAGGATATTAAAAAGGCAATCAAGGATAATCTTCCTTCTTATATGATGCCTGCATATTTTATTAAACTTGATAAACTTCCAACAAACGCGAATGGTAAGCTAGATAGAAAGGCCCTAAAGGCTCCTGAAATCACGGCTAACGAATATGTAGCTCCAAAAACAAAGGAAGAAAAGATATTATGTGCTGCCTTTGAAAAAGCACTTAATATTCCTAGAATAGGTATTAAGGATGATTTCTTCTTATTAGGTGGAGATAGTATTCGTGTTATGGTATTAGAACAGCTATGTCCAGAATTAAAGCTATCTACTAAGATGATTTATGAAAAGCGTACAGTTGAGGCTATAGCTAAGGCTGTTAAAGAAAATAAAGAAGAATTATTAAATGTTGATATTTATAAGGATACATTCCCGTTAAATCAAGCTCAGCTTGGTATTTTCCTATCTTGCGAGCAAAGAGAGGGAGAAATCGCTTATAATAACCCAATTCTTTTAAAATTCAATAAGAATGTTGATGAGAAGAAGCTACAAAAGGCTATTAATAAGGCTATTAAAAACCACCCAGGTCTTTTAGCAACTATTTTCATTGACGAAGCTGGTCTTCCTAAGATGAGATATAATGAGGAATTCGCAAAGCTTGAAGGATGTGAAATCGAATATATCAAGGAAAAGGATTTTAATAAGATTAAAAGAAAGCTTATAGAGCCTTTCTATATCAAAAAGGAAAGATTATTTAGATTTAGAATTTTAAAATCTGAAGAAGCATTACATTTATTTATGGATATCCACCATGTTATGTTTGATGGCTTTTCAATGAAGGTTTTACTTCCTGAGATTATAGATTTATATAAAGGCATTGATGTAGCTCCTGAGGAATTCACTTCATATCATGCTTCATTAAAAGAAGCTAAGGAAAGAGAAGGAGAAGGCTACAAAAACGCCAAGGAATGGTATTTAAAGGAATTTGGCGATGTAGAAGAAATTTCTTTACCACAGGGCGATAGAAAAGATAACGAAATTAAATTTAAGGAATATAAAACAACACTAGATGTTGATTTTGAAGCATTAAAGGAATTCTGTTATAACAATCAATTAACAGAAAATGCCTTTACTACAGCCGCATTTGGTACCCTACTATCTCTTTATACAATGAACCGTAAGGCAGCATTTGCGACAGTTTATAACGGTAGACATGATATTAGTACTGCAAGAACTGTATCAATGTTTGTAAGAACATTACCAGTATTATGCCAAAATGAAGCTACAATAGATGTTGTAAGCTACATTAAGAAAGTTAAGGATTTAATGTTTGGTAGTATGGCTAATGATGCCTTCTCATTTATGGAGCTAGCATCTAGCTCAGGCTATACTAGTGAGGTGTTATTCACATATCAGGGTGATTTATTTGAATTACCCAATTGGGGTGAATTATCTGCAGAAAAGGAAAATCTTCCATTTAACGCAACAGGCGAAAAGCTAAGTATCCAGGTATTCCCAATTAATAATAAGCTAGTATTTGATATTCAATATTTCTCTAATTTATATAGTGAAAAATGGGTTAAGGATTTTACTAAGCATTATCAAAGAGTATTAAATTCATTCTTAAATGTAACATTATTAAAGGATGTTTCATTATTAAATAAGAAAGAAGAAACAGATATTATTAACGCATCCTATGGTGGAGCTTTAGCATATGATAAAAATAAAACATTTATCGATATGTTCCTTGAACAGGTATCTAAGCATCCTACAAAGGCTGCAGTAATTGATTCTAAGAGCTCTTATAAATATTATGAGCTAGATAATGCATCAAATAAAATTGCCCATTATCTAATTAAAAATGGTGTTAAGAAGGGTGAGTTTGTAGCCCTAAAGGTTAATAGAGTAAAGGAATTCTATGCTGGAGTTGTTGGTGTAGAAAAGGCTGGCTGTGGTTATATACCAGTTGACCCAACATACCCAGAGGATCGTATTGAATATATGATTAGTGATTCTTTGGCTAAAATTGTTTTAACTGAGGATTCTATTAAAAAAATATTAGAAGAAGAAAATGATGACACTCCAATTAATCTAGCAACACCTACACTTCCTGCCTATATGATTTATACATCAGGCTCAACAGGAAAGCCCAAGGGTGTAGTTATTACTCACGAAGGCTTATCATGCTTCCTAGCATGGCAAATTGCTGATTACGATTTAAGTGATAAAAATGTTCATGCTGAGCACGCAAGCTTCTCATTTGACGCATCAGTAATGGATATCTTCCCACCACTTGCCACAGGTGCTAAGGTACATGTATTAGATGAAATTGTAAGAAAGGATATAGATTTAACATATAATTATATTATAGATAACAAGGTTACAAACCTATGTATGTCTACTCAAATAGGTATGTCATTAATTAATTTACATCCAGATGTACCACTTAAATTTATTTCAATCGGTGGTGAAAAATTCTTACAGGTAGCTAAAACTAATGTAAAAATTTATAATGGCTATGGACCTACTGAATTTACAGTATGCTCATCCTATCAGTTAGTTAATCAAGCTAGTGATAAGGATGTACCTATTGGTAAGGCTGTAAGAAATACTTACTCATTTATTTGTGATTATAATGCTAATTTATTACCACTAGGTATGGTAGGTGAAATCTGCCTAGCTGGTCCTCAGCTAAGTACAGGCTATTATCACCGTGAGGAATTAAATAAGGAAAGATTTATAAATTGTAGTTTCCTTAAGGAAAGTAAGATGTATAAAACTGGAGATTTAGCTAAATATAATGAAGATTTAGTAATGGAATACTCTGGTCGTATTGATTTCCAAGTTAAATTAAGAGGATTTAGAATAGAGCTAGGTGAGATTGAAAATGTAGCATCATCATATAAGGGTATTACTCAATCAATCGCACTGGTTAAAAATAAATTATTAGTATTATATTATGTTGGAGATACTAAGATTAAAGAAGAAGACCTAAAGGCTCATATGGCAAGCAGTCTAACAGAATATATGGTACCAAATATCTATATTCAATTAGATAAAATGCCTCTTACTCCAGGTGGTAAGATAGATAGAAGAGCTTTACCTGAGCCTGAAAATAAAACAGGAAATATAGTTCCACCAAGAAATGACGAAGAACAAATTATATTTGATATTCTTAAAAAGATTTTAGGCTATGATGATTTTGGTGTATTAGATGAATTCTCATCTATTGGATTGACATCACTAAGTGCGATGCAGTTTGCATCACTATTATCAACTGCTATGAATAAAACAGTTCGTGTAAGTGATTTAGTCAATTATTCAACTATCGCAGATATTGCAGCATTTATGTCAGGCAAATCAGTTGAAACGACATATGAAATACAAAAGTATTATCCACTTACAATGTGTCAAAAGGGTATTTTAACTGAGGTTCTTGCCCATCCTGAGACAACTATTTATAATATTCCATTTATCCTAGATTTGCCTAAGAAAATAGATTTAGATATATTTGAGAATTCTGTTATTAAGGCTATTAATGCCCATCCATATTTAAAGGCTAGAATTATTTCTAATGATAATAATTTTATAGTAGAAAGAAATGATGATCTTGAGGTTAGTGTTACACGTATTCCTTTAGCAAGCCTAAAGGAAGGACCACAGGATTTAGTAATACCATTTAATTTATTAGAGGAAGGTTTATATCGTGCTTACTTATTAACTAGCGATGAAGGAAATAAATTCTTCTTTGATGCACATCATATAATCTTTGATGGTGAATCATTAGATGTTCTATTAAATGATATTAATAGAGCGTATCTAGGAGAAGAAATTACTAAGGAAACATTTACAGAATTTGAATATGCCTTAGATGAGGTTAAGCTTCGTGAAGGAGATAGCTTAAATGTAGCTAAGGAATATTACGGTAAGCTATTAGACGGTAAAGATATTGATTCAGTATTAGTAAATGATGTTTCCTTAACTGGTGTTGGTAAAAAGACATTCGCAATTAACACAAATACTGATATATGTAAGGTTAATAACTTTATTAAGGATAATAAAACAACTATTAATAGCCTATGGATTTCATCTATTGGCTACGCATTAGCTAAATATTTAAGTAGAGAGGATGCAATATTTACTACTGTATATAATGGTAGAAATGATACAAGAATTCAACAGGATGTTGGTATGTTTGTTCATACACTACCAATCGTAGTAGAGCCATTTAAGACTTCAAGTGCCGTTGATTATGTTAAATCAGTTGGAGAACAAATTCAATTAAATATGGCTCATGATATTTATAGCTTCATGGAAATTGCCCATGACTATGGTGTAAGAGCTGATATTCTATTTGTTTATGAAGGAAAGATTTCACAGGGTGCTAAGCTTGGTGGAGAGGATATTAAGAATGCTACACTATTATCATTAGATGAGCCTAAGGCTGATTTATTAATAGCTATTAGTGATATTGATGATGGATATAATATCCAAATAGAATATGATGGTAATAAATATGAAGAGTGGAGCCTAGAATCATTTATTAATAGCGCTATTCGTGTTTTTGATGCCTTAATTGATAACAAGGATATTACTAATATTCCATTGTTAAATAATGAAGATTATAAGAAAATTGATCAATATAATAATACAGAAGTAGATATTACAAGAGATGATATTGTTAGTGAATTTACTAATATGGCAAGTCGCTATCCTAATAATATTGCTGTAATATTTAAGAATAAAAAATATACATATGCTGAAGTAGATAGGATTACTAATAAGATTGCATACTTCCTAGCTAGTAAGGGTATTAAAAAGGGCGATGTCGTTTCAATTTTAATTCCTAGAAACGAATATATGCCAATAGCCGCATTAGGTGTATTAAAAACAGGTGCTGCTTATCAGCCACTTGATTATACATATCCTGAGGATCGTTTATTATTCATGATTAAGGATGCTAGTGCGAAATATTTAATTGCTGATGAAGAATTATTAGAAAAGATTCCTGAATGTAAGCTACCAGTATTATTTACTAAGGATATTCCAACACTTGCTGATGATAAGGTTAAATTAACAGGACCAGATAAGGATAGCTTATTTATTCTATTATATACATCTGGTACTACAGGTACTCCAAAGGGAGTTATGCTATCACACTTGAACCTAGTTAATTTTGCAGCCTGGTATCGTAAATTTTACAATCTAAAGCCTGAAAATGTTGTATCAGCATATGCTGGCTTTGGATTCGATGCTTGTATGATGGATATGTATCCTGCCTTAACTACAGGTGCTGCAGTATGTGTCGTACCTGACGAATTAAGAATGAATCTAGATCAGCTAGCAGAATACTTTAAGGCTAATAACGTAACTCATTCATTTATGACAACTCAGGTTGGTAGATTATTTGCTTCAGAGGGCTATAAATCTACTTTAAAATATTTATCAGTTGGTGGAGAAAAGCTAACACCATTAAATCCTCCAAAGGATTACGAGCTATATAATGGCTATGGTCCAACTGAATGTACAATATTTACAACAGCTTACCAAGTAGATAAGATGTATCATCGTATCCCAATTGGAAAACCACTAGATAACTATAAGCTATATGTAGTAGATGACAAGGGACAGCAATTACCTAATGGTGCCCTTGGTGAATTATGGATTAGTGGCTTAGGTGTGGGACTTGGCTATCTAAATCTAAAGGAAAAGACTGAACAAACATTTATTAAAAATCCATTTAGTAAGGATAAGGATTATCAAACTGTATATCGTACAGGTGATATCGTAAGAAGACTTGCTGGTGGCGTAATTGACTTCATCGGTAGAAACGATGGACAAGTAAAAATCCGTGGCTTCCGTATTGAGCTTAGTGAAGTAGAAATGGTAATTAGATCATTTGAGGGTATCAAGGATGTTACTGTTCAAGCCTTTGATCTAGAGGCAGGAGGTAAATTCCTTGCAGCTTACTTTACAAGTAATAAGAAGATTGATATTAACGAATTAAAGAAGCATATTAAGGATAACAAGCCAGCATATATGGTTCCTGCAAGCATTATGCAAATTGATGAAATTCCACTTAACCAAAACCAAAAGGTAAATAAGAGAGCTTTACCAAAGCCAACATTTACAGAGGAGGATAAGGAATTTGTTGAACCAGCTAATGTTGTTGAAAAGGTATTCTGTGATGCATATAAGGAAATCCTAGGTGTAGATAGAGTTAGTGCGACTGATAGTTTCTTTGAAATTGGTGGTACATCTCTAACAGCAGCAAAGGTAGTAATATTTGCAATGAATAATGGCTACCAGGTATCATACCAGGATATATTTGCTCATCCATCACCACGTGAATTAACTGAATTTATAAAGGATAATAAGCATGAAGCACCAAAAGAGGCTGAAGAAAGCTTAGAAAGAAATATCGAAAGAGCTTCATTAAAATATAATGATGTAAAATATATTGATGAAATCAAGATAGATAGAGATTTAGGTAAGGTTTTACTTGCTGGTGCTACAGGATTCTTAGGTATTCATATCTTTAAGGAGCTATTAAACCAAAAGCGTGAAATAACAATTTTAGTACGTGCTCGTAGTGATATGGAACCAAAGGATAGAATGAAGGGACTATTAATGTATTATTTCGATTCGGCACTTGATGAGGAATTTGATAAATACGTTAAAATTATTAACGCCGATGTTACTGATAAGAATTTATTAAATCTTTTAGAGAGCTATGAATTTGATACAGTTATTAATTCTGCAGCTATAGTTAAGCATTTCGCTAACGATGATAGCATTGAACGTGTAAACGTTGGAGGCGTAAAGAATCTAATCGAGGTTGCATTAGCACATAAGGCTAGATTTGTTCAAGTATCAACATTATCAGTAGCTGGTGAAAATGTTGACCATAAATTCCCTGATAACTTCTTAATGAAGGAAAATCAATTATACTTTGGTCAAGATTTATCTAATAAATATGCTAATTCAAAATTCAAGGCTGAAGAGGCTATATTAGACGCAGTTGAAAAGAATAACCTAGACGCTAAGATTGTTCGTGTAGGTAATCTAATGAGTAGACAAGCAGATGGTGAATTCCAAATCAATAGTGTTACTAATAACTTTATGAGAAACCTAAAGGGCTATAAGGTACTTGAAAAGTTCCCAGTTTCAGCATTAGATAAGATAATTGATTTCTCACCAATTGATGAAACTGCAAAAACAATTCTATTATTAGCACAGGCACCAGAAAAATTCACTGTCTTCCATAGCTTCAATTCCCATAATGTCCAAATGGGAGATGTAATCGATGCGATGAATATGGCAGGATTACATATAGATAAGGTAAGCGATATGGAATTTATGATGGCATTAAAGGAAGCAATGTCTGATGAAAAGAAGAGTATGATAGTATCATCATTATTATCATATTCAACAAGCGATAATCTTAGCCACGAATTCATCGGCGGCGATGCAAGCTTTACTATTAAAGCATTGTATCGCTTAGGCTATCGTTGGCCAATTACTGACTTTGATTATTTAATTAAAGCTATTAAATCATTAGATAGCTTAGGCTTCTTCAATAGAGATGATATTTAGTAAAGGAGATTTAAATTATGGAAATTAAAATTGAACATGGTAATGAAATGGTTATCAAATTTGTAGGAAGACTTGATACAGTTAGCTCTTTAGAGCTATCTAAAAAGATAGAGGAAGAGGAAATCAAAGAGGACTTAGTAATCTTTGATATGGAAGAAACTGAATATATTTCTTCAGCTGGATTAAGATTAATCATTTCTTTAAAAAAGGATTTAACATCTAAAGGAAAACAATTAGAGCTTCATAACATGAATCCGGTATGTGCTGAAGTATTTAGAGTAACCGGTTTTAATAAATTGATTACTATTAAATAATAAAATGAAAATAAAGTACCCTATAATATTAAAAATAGCTTTATTAGGAATACTTGTAACCGGATTAGCATCGGGCGTTCTTTTGGTTATATCTTCAGTAAATAGAACTGAAGAGAACAAGGCCTCATTACTTAATAATATTAATAATACCCTTTTAAGCATTCAACAGGATTATGAGCTAAAGGACACTAAAGAAGACCTAGGGAACGCCTTAGATGTTGTTAAAAATTATATTAATTCAAGAAGAAGTGACATTCCTGAGCTAGATTCAACAAGTGAAGCTGATTATGCTTCATTTGAAGAATATAAAAGCTTTATTAAGAGCTCATTTCCTTGGATATATCCTGATCCTAATGTCCCTCCGATAGGTTCATCACTTCCAAAACAGGTTTTTAAATCAAATTACAGAAATATTTCATTAATGCTAAAAAATGCCTGTTTAACATCTGGTGGTAAATATGCTTATATTGCTTATTATGATCCAGATAGTGAATTTCAGGATTTAATATTTATTAATGATTCAAGATTAGATGAATCAGATACTACTACCGATTATTATCATCTTCCAGGTAGCCATATTAATCAAAAGGTACCTTATCTAGCTGAAGGTGTTGGAGAGATAGAGCTTGATGGAAAAATAACTCGCTACATAGTAATTGATGAATCAAATGAATCACCATATAAATCATATCTATTTGTTGAATATGATTTTAATTCAATTATTGAAAAGAATAATAGCTATTTAATTAATAATTTAATAATTGTCTCTATTACATTAATTTCGTCTATTATTATTTATATGCTATTTGCGTATATATTTATTATTCGTAATCTAAAAAAGCTTACAATGGCTACAAATAATATTTCAAATGATTTAAAAAATAAAAAGATAATAGAACAAGAAAAAATAGTATTAAAATCTCATGATGAATTAGGAATGCTTGCTTCATCATTTGGTATTATGCAGGATGAAATAGTTAACTACACTAATATCATCAAGCAAGAAGCAAAGGAAAATGAAAGAAGAATCGCAGAGCTAGATGTTGCTAGTAAAATTCAATTAAGCACACTTCCATCTAATTCATATGATGATAATATCATCAATATAAAAGCTTTTATTCAGCCTGCTAAAATAGTAGGAGGAGATTTCTATGATTATTTCTATAATAAGGATGATTTCATCTTTGTTGTAGCTGACGTCAGTGGAAAGGGAATCCCTGCAAGTCTTTTTATGATGAAGGCTAAGGTCTTAATTAAATCAAAGGTATTAAGTGGACATTCCTTAGAGGATGCAATAAACGAAGTAAATATTGAATTAAACAATAATAATACAGAATCCCTATTTGTTACAGCCTTTATTGGGGCATATAATCATAAAAAGAATGAATTAAGATTTATTAATGCAGGTCATGAAAAGCCATATATTATCCATAATGGAAAATTAATAAAGCTTGAAGGTGATTCTAATTATGTTCTTGGAATAGTAGATGATGTAGATTTTATAGAAGAAAAGATAGCCTTTGATAATGGTGATATTTTCTTTGGATTTACAGATGGATTAAATGAATCAATTAATAATTCTAAAGAGGAATTTGGATATAATCGTATTGAAGATATATTATCTAATTCTAATATTAAATCATTAGAGGAATTAATAGATTTATTCTATCAAAAGCATATTGAATTTATTCAAAATGAAGAACAATTTGATGATATTACAATGCTATCATTTAAGGCAAATGATAATAGCCTACACTTAAGCTACGATAATAAGAATTATGAGATAATAGAAGATGCTACTAACAAATTCTTTGATAAATATTCTTTCTTAAATGAAGAAGTTAAATCTCATGTAGGTATTGTATTAGATGAATTACTTAATAATTTAATTTCTTATGAAGAAAGAGAAGATTTAAAGATTGATTTAGATTTTGAATATCAAAATAATGAATTAAGAATTATTATTATATCTAATGGTATAGATTTTAATCCATTTAATCATTCAATGGATGAATCAATATCTAGTGAAGATCATATTGGTGGACATGGTATAAATATCGTAAAGCATTTCACTAAAAAACAATCTTACGAATATAAGAATAATAATAGTGTTATTACTATAGTTTTCTAATAAATAAAGCACTGTATAGTGAGAACAATCAACTTGCAGTGCTTTTTGAATTTTATAATTATTAATTATAGAAATTTTCGCTAAAATCACTATAAACTGCAACATATCGCGTATTATGTAGTAATATTCAATATTATAAGCAACATATTGCATATTATATAAAAAAATAGTAAAATGTATGTAAAGGTGATACATATGAGAATAGATAATCTATATAATATGGAAGTTATTTTAAAAGAACTTGGAAGAAGAATAAGAGAATATAGAATAGGACTTTCTATAACCCAAGATGATTTTGCAAAGAAAATAGGTGTATCCACTAGAACTATCAGCAGTATTGAAAATGGAGCTGATACTAGCTTTGCTACTATAATACGAGTATTAGATGGATTGAAGCTAATTACTAATTTAAATTTACTAATACCAGAGAAAGAGAACTATATCATTCAAGAACCTGTTGAAAAAAAGAGATATAGAAAATCAAATAAAAATAAAGAATGGAAATGGGGAGATGAAAAATGATAAAAGCAATCGTAAAAATGTGGGATACAAAAATTGGAGAAGTAACAGAGTTAGATGATGGATATTGTAAATTCAGCTACGATAAAAATTTTTTGAAATCAAATATTCAATTATCTCCTATATTTATGCCACTTTCAGAAAATGAATATATTTTTAGAGATTTATCATATAAAACATTTTTGGGATTACCAGGTCTCTTAGCTGATTCGCTTCCTGATAAATTTGGTACATCTATTTTATCTGATTGGTTAGCAACACAAGGTCGATCAATAGATGATTTTGGCCCTGTTGAAAGATTGGTATATATAGGTAAAAGGGGAATGGGAGCCATTGAATATTATCCATCATATATAAAAAATGAAACAAGTACTAATATTTCTTGATGAACTTGAGCCGCACACTCGTTTGATTTACGGGTTAGGCTCTTTTTGTTTGAGAAAAATAGTTTAAAAATGCTAAATAATACTGCATATGTCAGTAATTTTTCTCAAACTATATACTAAAGTATATAACATCTATTTTTTACTATGCATATGTCATTAATTATGTTATAATATTAGTAGAGGTATTAACATTATGAAGCACGGTAGAGGTTATGTTTACGATTTATATTACCATATTGTTTGGTGTGTTAAATATAGACACAAAATATTAGTAGATAATATTAAAGATGATTTAATAGATATTATTAAAAACATATGTATTAATAATAATTATGAGCTTGTTGAAATAAATACAGATTTAGATCATGTTCATTTATTAATTGGATTATCACCACAGGATTCTATTCCTGTAGTAATGAAAACATTAAAAGGTGTTTCAGCAAGGCTTTTAAATAGTAAACATAAAAATGAATTATCAAAAGTATTATATGGTGGACATATATGGAGTC
>Ga0247610_10004075_pt1 | contig 15743 bp, 8 predicted proteins | sample 174DNAGHGhighgp2_FD_193483 | JGI IMG/M metagenome (GOLD analysis project Ga0247610, IMG submission 193483) | Sheep rumen microbial communities from Palmerston North, Manawatu-Wanganui, New Zealand - 1742 DNA GHGhigh gp2 | ecosystem: Host-associated > Mammals > Digestive system > Stomach > Rumen ... | reverse complement strand
ATGATCGCCGTATTCAATACGCCCACCTCATCCATCGTACGGCACCATTGTTCAATATCCTCCGCGCTCTCTGCATAATCGTGAGCATGCATATCTATAATGTCAAATTTGGCACGTTCTACGTATGTAACCGGCAAATTGTCCACTACCGTCGGATTAAAATTCATCAGCAAAATTTGATCCGCAGGAGATGCTGCTGACTCAGACGCCTCAGACGCCTTTTGATTTGCACAAGCCGCGAATATAAAAGCGGCTGAAACCATGAATAAAATGTGCTTTTTCATAATGAATAAGATTTTATAAATGCATATTTTTTCAAAATGCGCTGCAAAGTTACTACTTTTTTTTCATATATGCACAATTTTATTATATGTTTTACAGCATATTTTTAGAAATTTTAACAACAAACCCTTATATATTCAAGCATTTATGAAACGAAAAAACATGTTTCGTAACGTTTCGAAAACTACGAACGAAACTTTTTTATTTGCATATTTCAAAAAAAAGTTGTACCTTTGCAGCGCATTTGAGAAGAAACGGTCTATTATTTATGAATTCATCATCCGCAAAAGAACGCCGGGCATTGATACTTCGAATGCTCGAGCAGAAAGAAGAGGTTCTCGTTACCGACCTCAGTCGCGAAACAGGCATTTCAGAAGTGACCATCAGAAAGGATCTGACCATCCTGCAAAATCGTCACCTCCTTCTCCGTACGCGCGGAGGAGCGATGCGAAAACCCGTAGAAAACACCAACGAAGACACCGCCATCGCCAAAAAGCGAATGTTCAACGTCAAGGAAAAAGAACGAATCGGTATCGAGGCGGTCAAAATGATCAAAGAAGGAGATTTTATTATGCTTGATTCAGGCACCACCACCCTGGAGATAGCTCGCCATCTGGGCAAATTCAATCATCTCCGCATTCTTACCAACGCCATGAATATCGCTACCGAACTCATGACATACCAGCGTTTTGACGTCGTCCTCCTCGGCGGCAATGTGCGCACCAACAGCCACTCTATGGTCGGACCGCTCGCCCTTTCCGTGCTCCGCAATTTCAGCCAGTACAAACTCTTCCTCGGCGTGGACTCTTTCTCCTTCGAAAACGGCGTCTCCACACCAAGTTTAGAGGAAGCGCTTCTCAACCAAATGATGATCCAGCAGGCAGACAAAGTGATTGCCGTCTTCGACTCGTCCAAATTCAACAAACGCAGCTTTGTACACATAGCCGACGCCAAAGAGCTCGATTGCATCATTACCGACCAAGCCATCCCAACCGGCATCGCCTCCAAACTCAAAAGCGCAGGGATTGATGTGAGAATCGTTTAAACACCATGGTTACTCATTCAGCTATCTAAACCATAAGATCACCATAGGATCACCATAAGATCACCATAAGATAAAAGAGCGAAATATGCCATTTCGCTCTTTTACTATATAATACATAGTATTATATACTTTTGCCCCATGAAGCGCTATTTTATAAGCGCTCCTTGGGCATTGTATTTCATACCATTTTTGAGGATCATCAGATGTCCGTTCTCGATCACCTTTGTACTTTGTACTTTGTCCCCTTGTACATTCTCAACGCCTTGACGTGCATCGATATACATATATCCGCCGAATTCAGTCCATTCCGCTTTTCCTTCCGGACGGAAGTAAATCGTTGCCCAACCCGCATGAGCCGCATCTACCAGATACGGAGCAGCTATACCGCCCGGATAATACGTCTCCGAGCCATCGGATATACCGACCACTTTAATCTGATCGCCCTCGGCTAATTGAACATCCAACATATACTCGCCTTCCGCCGCTTCGTTGGGCGCAAATATATAGGTCTCCTCAATCACCCATTCGTTCATCGAACCAACCAAATAATATGTCGGAGGTTCCGGACATTCGGTCTCTTCAATCACCACGTCGTATATCTCTATCACATCCCCGGACTTGGCATAACCGAAATCCAATACCAAAACACCATTACCGCCTTGCTCACCACGCACAGCTTTGACCACTTCGTCATAGACGAACAGCATATCCGCCGCCAAACTGAGGGTTTGGTTCTCATAGATGACATTCGGCACATTGTTGTCTTCCTGCCATTTGAGCGTAATACCGCTGATATCATGGTTGGCTTTCATCTTCAGCGACACCCGGTAGCACTTACCATCCTCAGCCGGAATACCCTGGTACTTCACCTGTGCTTTCCATTGAGCGTCTTTGTCGCCACGGATAAACACAGTTGCCTTCCCAGCCGCAGCATCATAGGCAATATAGGAGTTCTTCTCTTCCTGCCAATTCGCATCGCCGAACCAAGTTGTCCACGGACCCTTATCAGCTGCTTGCGCCAAGATATAGCCTTCATGCCATCCTTCGCCGCCTTGTCCGTCCGGACGGAAATAAACGGTATATTCGCCCGATGCCGTTACGACGTAGTTATTCCCCATTCCGTCAGGATACCACGTAGCAATAGAAGCACCATCTGAATAAACGATCTTGAACTCATCCCCCGCATACAGCAGCATCGCTTTCATATACTCTGCCTCATTCGCAGGATTCTTGCTCAGTTTATACTTAGCATCTACCTGCCATTCGCTCATTGAGCCCACCAAATAGTAGTCCATCGTCGGAACCCAACGCGGATCACCTAACGCCGATCCATCGGTTCCGGCTCCGTAAGCCGGCGAATTGGGCTGCAGATAATACGATCCGTTCGCGGCGTCGCGGAACAGAGGATCGCCTTGGATACAAGCCGTAATCGTCGGACCGCTATGAATACCGGTATTCTCATCCTTTACATAGTTATATGTCAGACAGTTATTCACCTCGCCGTCCGCATTGTAGATAGCACGGCCGCCGTCATACACTTCCGGCATCGCAAAAATACAGTTGGAAACCACCGGTGAAATCGCATTCGGAACCTTGATAGCTCCGTAGTCCGTATTCTTTACCTCGCAGTTATAGAACGTACAATGGTCAATCAGCACATTTCCGCTCGTAGCATCTACTTGAATCGGAGCAGCGGATGGAGCATTCGAGTCGGTAATCATATTCGCAAATGTCGAATTGACAATCTCCACTCCCTGAATACTGGCGTACTTCAAGTAAACGCAGGTGTACTTGTTGTCATGGAAATAGCAGTTTCTGATTACAACCGAATCCATTTGGCGGTCACTACGGACATGTACAATCGCATTGCTCTTCTGGGTCCAACCGTAGAACTCACAACCGTCCAGGATTACCTTCTTGCCCTCTGTGTTATCAGCAGCCACGATGATTTCACTATAACTGCCCAAATCGCTCAAATGCCCGCAATCAAACTTGACGTTGACGAACTCAGCACGGGCTCCGGATTTCAAACGAACCGGTACTTTCGGCACGATAATCACCTCTGCCCCTTCTTCCGCCATTACCTTCACATCCTTTCCGGTAAAAGCGATATAGTCGCTATTGGACTCTTCATACGTACCCGCAGCCATGACGATCACATCCCCGCTTGCCGCTGTGCTCAGCGCCTTACGCAACGCATCGGATGTACTGTTGTCAATATTGATCACCGCTGCATTCGCTACGAACGCTACCAGCATCGCAGCCAATATGGAAAATATCTTTTTCATAATTGTGACATGTTTAATTATTGCTCTATTTTCTGACCCAACATATTATATACCACTCCGTTCTTGAGGATATACAACTGACCGTTTTGGATGAATTTCTCACCCTCGCGCATAGGCGTGTTCACATTCTCTATAGCTTGGAATGGAACTGTATGCGGTTTGGTACGTTTCACGCGCATCGTGTTAATCAGATTCGCCGTTCCGTTCATATTGGCGGTGTACGAATTCATCTCAATGCAGTCGTCCTTCACGGTGAACTTCGTGAAACTCGGTGCGCCCGGTTGACCGAACATACCGGTAAACAGATCGAAGTAATTCTTTACTTTATGCTGCGGATAATAGCTGTCTAATTTCGAGCGGTCATACGGATAATAACGTTTACGTCCACAGGTAGCGCCGATGAAATAGAGCGTACCATCGTCCGTGCAATACGTACCGCCTTGAATACCCGTCATATTGGTATTCGTATTGATCGCGCCGTGAATAGTATCGGTTACCGAACCTTCCACTACCGTACGCGTATCCGGATCCACCGGACCGATTACTTCGTAGCAGTGGTCGTGACCCTGGATAGCCAAGTCAATCTCACATTCCTTCAAAATCGGTAACATGATCTCACGGAACATCGGTGTCTCGCTATCATAGCAGTGCCCCGAACCGGAGAAGACATTCTTATGCGAAAGGGTCACACGGTACTTGGTATTCGGGTGTTTCTCAATCTCGCGACGGAACCAATTCCGTACATCCGTACTCAGGTACGATGACGTCATCGTCTCCTCGCTACTTCCGCTCGCTTTCCACCAATCTTGCAGCGAATAAACCAAGAACAGCACATCGCCGTAAACGAAACTATAGGTAATACCGTGGAACTGCGGTTTGGTCTTTGCCGCAGACCAGAATTCCGTATTCGTATTGAAGTGGTAATCATAGTTCACATTCGGACTGTCATCGTGATTACCATCCGTTACTACCATCGGCATTTGCATGATAACCGGACGAATACTCTCTTCAAACCAGCGTTCCCACTCCCACTCGCTATTAGCAGCGGTTCCTGTTTCTACAAAATCACCGGGGAACAAGCAGAAACGTGCATCCGGAACGGTATTAGCGGCAGCGGTTGCGCACCAACGGGCATTCTCTACATACTCGGCATCCTGAATATGGCTGTCCGACATATAGAGGAAACTGTACTCGCCTTGTGCCGCATTCTGCGTACGGAAATGTGCGATAGGACTCCAATGTCCCTCATAGCCCACACGCCAACTATACGCTGTTCCCGGAGTCAAAGTGGTTATCATCGCTTTATGGCTGACATACGTGAAAGCCGTCTTGCTGTCCATGCCCGTTGCTTTGAGCAATCCGGAAGTGGATACAGCATAGCGTAACGGCTTCGTTTTCTCTGCCTTGGCTTGCAGCGTCAGCACATTAGCCGGGTTTTCAAAATCCGCAGCGATGGCATTCGCCTTCGCTACAATCTGTACCACGCCATCCGTCACGCCTTCGTTCGTGAACCATGCGAATGCCATATTCGTACGCGGGTTACCGTTGATATTCGCTACCATATTATAGGGTTCATGCTTGTCCACCAATCGTGTAGCGGCTTCATTCATAGCAGCAATCTTATCGGCTATCGCGGCGATCTCTTCGTCTGTTGCCCAGAAACTATCTACGCGCGCTGCCTCTTTGGCTACCCAGAAAGGAATGAAACTCGGAATGGTATAGTCCTCCATCTTATACATAGTATCTGCCGCCAACACCTCTTTCGGATATAGTACCGGCGGTTTGGGGCTGATGACTGCTACCACGTAATCCGTCAATCCGCCATCTTCGCTGACGGCACGGATGATCGTTTTGCCTTCCGCTACACCGGTGATCACACCATGACCATCTACGGTCGCGACCGCCGGATTGTCACTCGTCCACCGGAGGGTTTTGTTGGTCGCCTTACGCGGAGTAAAAATAACGGTCGCGCCCGCCATACTCTCTGCGTAGATAAACAACGAATCCTGGAAAATATCAATACTCTCCAAGGCTACGTACGGAGCGTCCGGATCATATTCATACGCCCCCACATCGACTCCGTTACCTTTCGGACGAGCTACGCCTTCCAAGTCCGTAGCCGGCGCTTGAGAAGCCAAACCCTTGTCAATCAAGAACGAACCGGCTTCAATCGACCAATCCGCCGATTGCATTTGTGCCACCTGAGCGGCGTTCTTCGGAACACCCGCAAAAGAAGTCGGAGCCACGAAATGCGGACCATCGTCTGCACTATTGTCCTCATTGAGACTCAAAGAAACGAACGGAGAAGCATTGAAACCGTGATCGGCTATATTGTGACTCGAAGGTGAGCCGGCAATGTAGTTCTCCGGATCAGCAAAACCGTCTTCGGACTTATTGCCCCACATGACGGAGTTATACACCGGATTATCGGAGTGAATACCGGCATATTGCGCCCCCCAGTTATTGACAAACGTACAGTTGATGATCGTTCCCGTCGGGTTGTAAATACCGCCCGAGTTCGGCCAGTTACCTTCTACCGCGGAGTTGTTGTAGAGCACGCAGTTACGTACCACACCGCCGTTACGCATGACGATCGAACCGTAAACGCCTTCACAACCGCGAATAATACAGTTCTCGATAGTTGCTCCGTCATTATGGATCGCTCCACCGGAACTATTAGCGGTACATAACTCGATCAAGCAGTTACTGATGACGCAAGGCAGAGTCCGATCGGTCAATGACACACAGACAGCACCGCCGCTGGACATCGAATGGCAATTACGCATGATACAACGGTTTACCGTCATGTTACCACGAAGATAGAACGCGCTACCCGACGAGTTATACTCGGCGTTTTGAAGGGTCAGTCCGTCAAACAGCAGAGGGATTGCGGGTTCCGCTTCCGCTTTGATGAGGATCTTCGACAAATCGGTTCCATCCATAATGGTCTCAAACAAGTCCGGATCGCGCATTGTACCATCCGGTGAGTAACCGCCCATAATGGAGACAAACTTACCCGTCGTAATGGTTACACGCTCGTTGTACAAACCCTGCGCGACAAACAAAGTATCCCCCGTTGTACACGCACCGAAACCCGCTTCAATAGTGGCTTTCGCGTTCGCCCAACTCAAACCGTCATTACCGTCATTACCCGTCGATTGGCTGACGTAATGATTTGCCGCGGACACATACAGCATCGCCGTACATGCCGCCAAAAGAAATAAAATTCGTTTCATGGTAAGGAATAATGATTAGTGAATAATGAATAGAATATCTCGTTTCCATTAGTTCATGATCGGCAGTGTGTGCGGTTGCGTACGTACTACACGCATGGTGTTCAGCAGCGTCACATTGCCTTGGTCGTCATCCGCGGTATAGGAGTTGAACTCCAGACAATCTTCTTTTACCGTAATCTTGGTGAACGTCGGAGCCTCCGGCTGACCGAACATACCGGTGAAAAGATCGAAGTAATTGGCTACATTATGATGGTGATCATCTTGCAGCAAGTTAATATCCGTCGTGTATTCGCTCTCCATTCGCTCACGGCTATGCGGATAATAACGCTTATGACCACAGGTAGCACCGATGAAATAGAACGTACCTTCGTCCGTGCAATACGTACCGCCTTTGTAACCCGTCCGGTTCTTGTTGCCATCTACTGGAACGGTCTCACGATCCGAGATAGCACTCATAATCGGCGTGCAATCATCCGGATTAACCGGACCGATCACCTCATACGTATGGTCATGGCCCTGCAAAGCGACGTCAATCTCACACTCCTTGAATACCGGAAGCATATTATAACGGAATACAGGCGGCTCTTTGTCCGTCGAGTGGTCGGAACCCGAGAACAGATTGAAATGCGCCAAGGATACACGATACTTGGTATTCGGATTCATAAGGGTCTGATCGCGGAACCATGCTCCTAAATGATCTTTCAAATAAATGGAAGTCCAATCCAGATAGCTGTGTGTCTCACGCCAGAAATCCTGCATCGAGAAGACGTAGAACAACACATCGCCATACACGAACCCATATACAATTCCCTCGAATTGCGGAGCGCTTGTATAATTGATATTAAAATCTTTATTCGTATTGAAGTGGTATGTATAGTTGATATTCGGACTATCGTCATGGTTTCCGTCTGTCGGCACCATCGGCATTGCTTTGATCACGGGTTCCATCGACTCTTCAAACCAACGCTCCCACTCCCATTCGCTATTATTGGCATCGCCGTCTTCCACAAAATCTCCCGGGAAGCAGCAGAAACGTGCCTCCGGAACGGTTTTCACCGCCGCTAAGGCGCAACGACGTGCTTCATTGATATAGGTCTGGTTCATAATATGACTGTCACTCATCACCAAGAATGAGTACTCGCCCTGATCGGCATCTTCCGTACGGAAATGTCCGATCTCACTCCAGTGGCCCTCATAACCCACACGCCAACTATACGCGGTTCCCGGGGTCAGATCCGTCACCAAAGCCTTATGACTGATGTATTTATACCGTACGCTTGCCTTGATGCCCGATGCGTTCACGATATAACGTGCCTTACCGGTATAACGCAAGCTCTTCGTTTGGGTCGGTGTAGCCGGATATGAAACGGCGCTCGCAAAATCCGCCTCCGAAGCATTCTCTACCGCTACGATCTGAACCACACCGTCTGTGATGCCGTCGTTCGTAAACCAGCAGAAACCCATATTCGTTTTCGGATCGCCGTTGAACGTCGCTACCATGCAATAGGGTTCCTCCTTCGGAACCAAGGCATCTACCGCCTCATACATAGCCGCAATATTCGCCTCGGTCATGTTAGCGCGAGCTTTCTCTTTGGCTATACATAATTGCGTAAAACTCGGCACGGTATAGTCCGCTGCCTGATAGAGTGAATCGACTTTCTCCACTTCCGTTCGGGTATCCGTAGAGTCAGTCGGAACTACCGGTCCAACCGGCTCATCCGGATTAACAGGGTTGTTGCAGGCCATCATTGCGATGCCGCAGACCAAGAATACATAGTAAAACTTTTTCATGATCATTATGATTTTATTATGTCCTTTCACCTTTCACCTTTCAATTTTCACCTTTCAATTTTCAATTTTCAATTCTCACTGTATTAAACAATTCAGTTCTTCCATTCACCAGAACCTTATAGGTTTCCAAGAGCAGATACTCCTTATTTACCGTTACGCGTGTGTAACTCGGAGCGCCCGGTTGGGCGAAGGGTTGTTGGAATAAATCAAAGTAATTCTCCACCTGATGGATATGCTTGCTTGCCTCCATCTCCTCCCGCGTCAGGGGAGTATAACGTTTCGCACCGCACGTAGCGCCAATAAAATACAAGGTGCTATCTACCGGTCCGATCACTTCGTAACAGTGGTCATGCCCCTGCAAAATTAAATCCATCTTGCATTCTTTCATCACCGGCAACATCGTCTTCCGCATCAAAGGCGTCTCTTTGTCGCGCTGATGATCCGAACCCGAAAAGAGGTTCTTATGCACCAAGCCGACATGCCATCGGGCTTCCGGATGAGCTGCTACCTGACGTTTGAACCAACCGCCTAAATCCCGCGTGAAATACTCCGATTGCAAGGACTGCATATCATACTCCCCACGCCAGAAGTCCTGCATTGAGAAAGCGATTAGCAACATTTCTCCATACACAAAACTATAATTGATGCCCGCAAATTGCGGACGAACCTGCGTCTCTTGATTAAAACTCGTATCCGTATTGAAATGGTACGTGTAATTCAACAGCGGGCTGTCATCATGGTTGCCATCTGTTGGCACCAAGGGCATCGTCATGATCACCGGCTTCATGGCCTCTTCGAACCATCGCTCCCATTCCCACTCGCTGTTATTCTCTGTCCCGGTATCTACAAAATCTCCGGGGCACACACAAAACCGCGCATTCTTCTCATAGCGAGACACCGCCTCAGCGCACAACCGCGCCTCATCGATATAATGTTGATCTTGAATATGACTGTCCGTCATATACACAAAACTGAAGGACTCCTCTTCGACATCCGCTGTCCGGAAATGTCCTACTTCGCTCCAATGTCCTTCGTACCCCACGCGCCAACAATACTCCGTTCCGGGCATCAAACCTTCAGCCAACGCCTTGTGGCTCACGTAACGGAACGCCGTACGTTTGTCTATCTTCGCCGCCTTCAAGATACCCGAACTCGAAATCGCATAATGCAGCGGAACGGTCGTCGTGGCTATTCCGGGAATCCGAATAACCGAACGCGGATGGCTGACGGCTGAATTATGACGGTTTTTCTCCCAAATTTCCACTTCGCCCTGCTCTACCCCTTCGTTGGTAAACCAGCAAAAACCCATCTGTGTCTTCGGATCGCCGTGGATCGTAGCGACCATGTTATAGGGTTGCTCCTTGTTGACCAAAACCGAGGAGTCTCTTGTCTGCAAAAACTGTATGAACGACGGAACGGTATAATCCACCCGCTCATACAAGATAAAATCTGTGGGTTCATCCCGTTTTTGTGCAGGAGGCATTGACGCAATCCGATAGGTCGGTTCGCCTATACTGTAATCAGCCGCCAGCATAATCGCCTGCTCTGCCTGCGTCAGAGGAACTCCGTAGAAAGTAGCCGGATCCCGGAAATGCGGGCCGTTAGGAGCTTCGTTCTCTGCACTCAACCAGGGTTGCTCGAAGAAATGCGCCTCAAATCCTTCATCGGCACGGCTCATTCCCGACTCACTCTCGTCGGAGACATAATTCGAGGGATCTACAAATCCGTACTCGTTCCGATTGCCCCACATTGTGCAGGCATAGACTGAACTCTCCGAATGAATACCTCCATAACGGTCGCCGTAATTATTGGCGATGATGCAATGCGCTAAGGTGCCGTCAAAATTCGCCACGCCTCCTGCGTCCGGCCAGTAATGTCCCGTCGCAGTACAGTTATGAATCAGACAATCTTCCACCTTCGCGCCCAAGGCGCTCGCTTCGGGCAAATCTCCTTTGATCAATATACCGCCGCATTGTACGCCGCTACATCCGCGTACCACACAATGCCGCATCTCGACCTTGCCTCGTAACCACGCTCCGCCGCCTAACTGATCATGCCGCGCGTTCTGCAGCACAAAATCCACTATCGTCGTTCTGCGCTGCAAATCCGCTTCGCAACTAATCAAACGGCAACCTAAGCCCGTTCCGTCCAGAATGGTCTTTGCCTCATGACCTTGACTTTTGTTCCACGGCTCATCGGCTGTACAACCTCCTAAGATCGTGATTCCCTCTTTGAGGACGATCCCTTCGTGGTAAATACCTGCCTCCACCAACAAGGTATCGCCGGGCTTGCAGTTATCGATGCCTAACCGGACGGACTCTTGAGCCGTTTCCCAACTCCTGCCGTCCGCTCCGTCCTCGCCATCGGTCCGTACATACCACGTAGCGGCTGACGCATTCAACGTCAGCACTGCGCAGATCACTATGTTAAGGATTCTTTTCACCTTTCAATTTTCACCTTTCACCTTTCAATTTTCACCTTTCACCTTTCAATTCCATCCGAATCGCTCTTTGCCGATTCGCTCCACGTCCTCACGGGACGTAAACGCCGTCGTTCCGCCTGCGGCAGTCGTGTTCACCGCGCCGGTCATATTGCCGTACTCCTGGCATTTATCCAAGGGATCGCCCGCTGCCAGACGTGTAATAAAGCCCGAGTTGAAACTATCACCGGCACCGATGCAATCCACAACGTGCTCGTTGAGCAATGCCTTTTGCATACGATCGGGTTGCCCCTTACGCATCAGGAGACTGCCCTTACTGCCGCATTTGATCACAGCGGCGTTAGCGTACGGACGGATCTTCTCGATTGCCTCGTCCAGCGTCTCGCTCTTGGTCAGGAACTTCAGCTCCGTCTCATTGGGCATGAACACCGTCAAGAGCGGCAGAACCTGCTTGTAATCCAGATCCCAAGTCTCCGTCGGATCCCATTGACTGTCCAGCGAAGTAGTCACACCGTTCTCTTTGCATAGCTCAAGAATCTTCATCAAATCGCGTTTCACGCCGCTTTGCATGAAGATCGACGAGATATGAATATGTTTCGCCTCCTTGAATACCTCGGGGTTGATATCTTCCAAGGACATAAAATCCATCGCTCCCTGGTAGGTAAGGTTCGCGCGATCTTCGTCGTAACTCATGCAGATTGTAGCGCCGGTTGCGTACTTGTCCTGACGTATCAAATAACGCGTATCTACGCCTTTCGCCCGCAAACTGGTTTCTACCAAGTCTCCGAAACTGTCGTTTCCGATCATTCCGCAGAAGGCTACTTTTGCACCCAAAGCCGCAGCGTTCGCTGCAAATATAGCCGTCGAGCTACCCAGAGTCAAGGTCATCTGTTTGGCAAATTTCTCCTTGCCGATCTCCGGTTCACTCTCGATCTGATTCAATATCAGATCCACGTTCAACTCGCCCAAAGCGATAATATCAAATGTTTTCATGATCCTTTCAATTTTCAATTTTCAACTTTCAATTTACTGGAACTTCTTCCAGAAGTTTCCGATCATACTAAACCAATCTCTCGGATAGTCGTGGGTCATATTCGGATAGAAATGGTACTCCTTATCCGGATGATCGATCAGGTTATAGGGAGCGATATTCGTATGAGGAGGACAAGTACCGTCCAGCAAGCCACTCGTTGCCAAAACGGGGCAATGGATGCGGGTTGCTAAGTTCTTTGTGTCGTAGTATGACAAGAAAGCGTACATCTCCTCGTCCGTCATGCCTTTCTTCTTGGCTTCCTGTTTAGCGGTCGATTTAGGCCAATCCACGATCTTGAAATAGTCCGGGAAATCGCCCAAGAACGCAACGTTCGCAGCAAAAGCTGTAAACGGATAATTGCTCAAGGAAGCCGCAGCATAGCACAACGCTCCTCCTTGGCTCGAACCCTCCGCGAACAACTTCGTCATATCGCTCGACTCACGGCTCGCCATGAAATCTACCGCGCGCACGACGTCCATGAACGCGCCCCTATAATAATAGGAGTCCTTGTCGCCGAAATGCCATGCGAACCAGTCGCCGTAGATATTCACCGTCTCTTCGTCAATCCCGGGATTGGTACCTGCCGGACGATTGTTCAGATACTGACCACGATGGGACAGGTAGAACTCGGCATAGGAACCGGATCCGCCGTTAGGGCACTCACATTTAGACTTCGAACCTTGTGTGTCGTAGCCGTAGAAATGCATGATCACGGGATGCTTGGCACCGTCCGTCGGTTCGCAATAATACCCGCGAATCTTCACCGGTTCCCCTTCCAAGCCATCCGGAACGGAGTTCAACTCCACCAGATACACCTTACGTGCCGCAGAGCTCTTATTGGTAATCTCCGTCAAAACGGCATTCATCTCCACGGCGGCTAACTGCGTTTTGGCGTTCTCCCAGTACTCGGTAAAATCCGACTGCATATCCGGCGCAGACACAATATCAAAGGGATCGACGCCGAATGCGAAATTCCGAACACTCTTGTTGTTCACCAGGCACAGGGCACGATAGAAACCCGGATTCAGATTCTCCGGCGTGGTCATAGCGAAGTCTTTCTTCGTGTTGCCGGCTAAGGTCACGGTGTCGTCCAATTCGTACACTAATTGCTTTGTGTCCGACGTAATACGCACCTTGATTGCCAACTGAGCCTCCACCGAGTCTTTGTTCTCCACCGGCACATTGAAGTACGGCTTGCCGCTCCAAATCATATTCTCCGGCTCTACCACCGTCGTGTCCTTCTGAGGCGGTACGATAGGATCGTCAATAGGACGCTCACAACCGCACGCCCCGAAGAGCACAACGGTCACCAGCGAAACGATAAATATAGAATAGTGTCTCTTCATAACTATCTACCAGATGACTTCTCTCAACTCTCAACTATTTGAGATAATCATTCAAATTGACAATATTGAATGCATTGTAGTACTTATCCATATTGTGCTCAATACGCATCAGAACGACCTCCTCGGCATGAATGCCCAGACGCTCCAAATTATCGTACAGGGTCTGACGAGCCACCAACGCCTCGGGTTTCTGCCAGATGTAACGACAACCCGTCTTCACGAGCCAGAGTTGACGATCAGGCGTGCAATCCTTGAGATCTTTGCCGACTTCCTCTCCGTGGAGCCATTTTTTCCAGCGGTTGGACTCATAAACGCATTGCCACAATACCCGGGTTATGTTACTGAGTTGAGCAATCTTGCCCTCAGCATAGAGTTTTTTCTCCTCCTCTTCGAGTTCAGCCAAGGCGTCGTACTCGTTCATGGTAAACTCAGGACCGACGTTCGCAGCGCCCATACCTGCCTTCGGATAGTCCTCCGGGTTGTCCACGTCGTCGGAATAGTGACCCTTGATATAACTGCCGTACGGACGTACCTTAGCCGTCAGCTTGCGGGCTACCTCGGCGTCAAAGAACGTGGTGTGCAGGTCGGTTCCCACTTTACCCACGATGAAGCAAGGCCATACGTCATCCAGACCGACCTCATGCAGACCGGCTTTCAGGCCCTCCAGGAAGGTGTCAAAGGTCTTCTCGTCTGCCAAACCGCCGTGAACCTCCTCGGTTCCCACTTCATAAGAGATAGGAGCGATGTTATGCGCTTTGCGGAAGTCCTCTGCGTGTTTGATCAGTTCCACCGTGCGTTTCACCACCACGTGGATGTCAATGATCTGACCTTTCGGCAGGAAGATATCTACGGTCGGATCCACGTGAATCAGGTCGTAACCGGCGAGGAGAGCCGCCTCATAACTCTTCTTCACGCCGTCCATCGCGCGCTCGGTGTCCCAACGCTCGATCGACTGTTTGTCCTTCAACCACGGACCGCCGTGATCGATCGCTACTACGTACGGGCCGGTATAATGAACCGCGGCAGCCTCACGAGCCAAAATCTTCGTGAATGCCTCCTGCGTCATGCCGGTATAACCGCCGTCGCAGTCCACTTGGTTCAGCGTCGTCGCAAAGTAGATCGGTGAGTTGTTCCGTTTCGCTGCGCGGAACGATGCTTTGATTACTGCCAATGAGTTCGGACAAGCCGCGAACAAGGTCATTGGAACTCCGGTTGCTTTTTTACGTTCCTCCATTACGCGGAGGATATTTTCAGTCTTTTTCATATTAAAACCTCCCTCCTTCTCCCTCCTCAAGAGGGAGTGTTTTTCCTGCGGAGGGTGACAGGATATTAGTGATTTATATTACTTATTTGCCAATCTTTATCTCCCTCCCCTTGTGGGGAGGGTCGGGGTGGGGTTATTACTCGTAGATCGTCACTCCCTCTACGACTCTATGAATATTTCCGCTAACGGACGGAGCATCCGGATTCAGACCGTGTGCCAACGAAGCATAGTAGCCCAACAACTGTCCTACTAATACATACGCCACGATGCCGTAATGTTCATTCTCTTCGTAACCGTAAGGCATCTTAACGACGAGGTCAGCCTTCACGCCCTCCAGTTCAGGAGCCTTGCCTGCGATGACGATCACTTGCGCCACCGGCGTGTTGTTGGCATCCACCTGACGTACCAAATCCCGCTCATAACGCTGTACATCCTCTTTCTCGGTCATCAGATAAACAATGATTGATTTCGAGTTCACAACGGCTTTCGGTCCGTGACGGAAACCTAAGAAGGAATCGAACTTACAAACTACAGCTCCGTCGGTCAACTCTTGGAGTTTCAGATGGCACTCTTCTGCAATTCCCTTCAGCGCGCCGGAACCGAGGAACACGCCACGCTCAAACGGACGCTCTGCGATCGCCTTGATCTGCGGCTCGTATTCCGCCATGATCGTCTCGGCATTCTTAGCCGTTTTCTCAATCATTTCGGCATCCTGTTCCAAGGTGTCAATATGTCCTAACATGAGGCAGGTAAGCAACATCGTCGAGAACGAACTGGTCATTGCCAACGACTTGTCATCTGTCTCCTCCGGTAATAACAGCAACAGAATATTCTGACGGCTGATGGCTGATGGCTGACGGCTTTCCTCTGCCAGTTTGCCGTTCTTGTTGCAAGTGATATAAACATGCGCTACGTTCTTGCAGAGTTTGTTCGCGAGGTTCACCGCGCCAACACTCTCGGGGCTGTTTCCCGAGCGAGCGAAACTGATCAATAACAGCGGTTTATCGGGATTCAGCAG
>Ga0247610_10004074_pt1 | contig 15745 bp, 9 predicted proteins | sample 174DNAGHGhighgp2_FD_193483 | JGI IMG/M metagenome (GOLD analysis project Ga0247610, IMG submission 193483) | Sheep rumen microbial communities from Palmerston North, Manawatu-Wanganui, New Zealand - 1742 DNA GHGhigh gp2 | ecosystem: Host-associated > Mammals > Digestive system > Stomach > Rumen ... | reverse complement strand
CGGAACCGATAAGGACATCGTCATCCCCTATGCCGTTGCTGTCAACCCCATCACCAGGGACATCTATGTCACCGATGCCAAGGACTACGTGTCGCCTGGCCGACTGTACTGTTTTGACCACGATGGAAAGAAGAAATGGGATGTGCGCACGGGTGACATACCCGCACACTTTGCATTCCTGGGAACCAATATCAATGAGCACTAAAACCTGATGATAATGAGAAAGACAAGAAATATCCTGTTCGTCTTGATGGCTGTGATGACAGCTTTGGCCATGTGGGGCAACCATCCATGGCTGTCGCGCGTTTATGAGTACCGGCCTGCTCCGGGTCAGTTTGTCAACGTGATGCCCGCCGCAAGGGTAGGGGAGCCCGTGGACAGCGTGCTGGCACGGTGTGCAGCCAGCATCTGTGGCCGTGTGGATACAACCACTCAGACCTTCCATGGACAGACGCTCATGCGCATCGACACAGTGTGGGCCGAGAGCATGATCACCCTGGGCGGTTTTGGCGGCTATGTGGTGGTAGGTTTTGACCATCCTGTGGTCAACAGTCATGGCTATGACTTCGAGATATGGGGCAACGCGTTCTACAGCGATCGCATGGAAGCCGGCGGCAGCTGTGAGCCCGGTATTGTCATGGTAGGCGTGGATGCAGATGGTAACGGCGTGCCCAGCGTGGGTGACAAGTGGTATGAACTGGCTGGCAGCGAGTATAATCACCCCACGACGCAGCACGGCTATTCCATCACTTATTACCGCCCCGATGAGGCCAAGCAACGCACCCCCAGCTCTATCAATCCCTACCTTAACGACACGACTTACATCCGCTGGACAAGCAACGACGTCAACCCCGACAGCGTCGCCGGCTACATGAGCCGCAATGTCTATCACCAGCAGCCCTACTGGCCCTTGTGGCTCCAAGGCGAGGAGACGATGACTTTTACGGGTTCCAAACTGCGCTGCAATGCCGTTGACATCGGTGATAATGATGATAATGCCTACTTTGTGCAGTACTGTTTCCCGTGGGGATATGTGGACAACCAGCCCAACAACCCCAATCGCGTCCCCGAGGATGGCATTTATAACCCCGGTTTCAAGATTGACTGGGCCGTGGACGCGCAAGGTCGTCACGTCAACCTCACCCACATCGATTTTGTCAAGGTGTATAATGCCGTGAACCAGTATTGCGGATGGATTGGCGAGACCTCTACCGAAGTGGCCGGCGGCATTGACTACCATCCTGATGCCCCGATGCCTCAGTCCCTGCCAGGCGATGTGAATGACGACGGGGAAGTGAACATCAGCGACATCAATGCCCTGATTGATGTGATTCTTACCGCAAATGTGACCCCGAGCGCTGATATCAATGCCGATGGCGAGGTAACCATCAGCGACGTCAATGCCCTGATAGACGTTATTCTTCAGTAATCTATTCTAACGAGAGATATACGGATATAAAGTGCTGACACACACTACCTCCCCTAACTAAGGGGAGGTAGTGTGTGTCATAATAGGTCTCTGGATTTCTCCGTGCGTAGCATGGATATAATAATAGACGAGATTTATGATACATCCTCGTCGCTAATGCATTGATTGACAGAGTGTATCGTCGTTGAACTTGCGTTCCTTACTGGTTGAGGATGATATCGATGAGGGCATTGATGTCGCTCACGTTGACCTCGTGGTCCCTGTTGATGTCGCCTTTGACATCGGCGTTGCCCGAGAGTATCATGTCGATGAGGGCGTTAATGTCGCTGATGTTGACCTCACCGTCGCTGTTCACGTCACCGGTGACGGGCGTGTCGGGCGTGATATCCTCAATCATCATCTTGCTCACGAGCAGCATGCCCATGTCATACTTGGAGTTGCAGCACAGGGCGATGAAACTCGGGAACGACTCGTCGGCACTTCCCATGCCGTCGTCCTCTACCTTGAAGGTGATGCTGTAGTCACGGAACTCGCTCGGGTGCTTCACCGTGAAGGATTCCGTTCCTAAGGGGATGGCGTTGGCCAACTCATAACCCTGCAGGTTGTAGAACAGAAAACTCTCCTCGCGGTAACCGGCAATGTCATCGTTGCTCACCGTTGCTGTCACCTTGTACTCGTGACCCTCGGTAAACAGGATGGGAGGTGACACGATGAAGTCATTGGCATAGTTGGTCTCATGTTTCTGGTAAATGTAGTAACCCTTGTCACCACCCTGGCCAAACATGTTCATGAAGTCATTGTACCACACAAAGGGGTATTTGTCCTGATTGCCGTCGATGACCGTCCAGTACTGGCCGCTCTCCTGCCATGAGTTAAACGGTGCGATATAGGGGCATTCCACAGCAGGGCCATTCACCAGGTCGTTGGTCTTGATGGTTTCTCCCGTGCCCTCGCTGTTCTTGGCAGTAATCTGGTAGGAGTATCGTGTCAGGTCATCCAGCAGATTCACGTCGCTGAAGGAGGTGCCGCTCACGTTCTGGGCAATGGTCTTGCCGTCGTTCAGGCGCACGATGTCATACTTCAATGAGCGCTTGTCAAGATAGCCGCCATGCGCTCCAATGGTTGGTGCCGACCATGACAGGTCGTTGACCATCAGTCGGGTGGGGTTGAGCTTGGCGCTGGGATTGCCCACTGCTGCGGGCACGTCGTGGCCAATCCAGGCTTCCACTGTCGTTTCGATGCTGGCACCGGCCTCGTTGGCGGCCGTGATGTCAAAGGCATACATTCCGGCCTGGCTCACCTCGACCTCACGCTGCATGGTCTCCCCCGGTTGGCAGTCATCGATGACGATTTTCTCGCCGCTGGTGGTGTTCACAACCTCGATGCTGATGACACCGTCAAGCGGGGTGCCGTTATAGTCGTTGACGGGATTGGTCCAGGTGAGGGTGGCATAGAGAGCTCCGCTCTTGTCGGCAGCGATGCTGGCATCGCTCACGCGGGCAGGAGCATTACCGTCGGCGGGCGCATAGGGGATGCCCAGGGCCACGGTGTGGGTGCCGTCGCCGATGTTGCCCACCAGGGTGGCTTCACCGGTTGTGGTGCTCAGGGTGTAGAGAATCGACTTCTGCTCGCTGGTCCATGCGGCCAGATAGAGGGTGCCCGTCTTGCGGTCAAACTCCATGCTGTGGAAGCTCATCCATGTGGCAAAACTCAGGCCGGTAGCACCGATGGTCACGGCTTCACCAGTGGCCTTGTTCACCTTGAGCAGGTAGCCGCTATTGGTCATGGCGTACATCTGGCCGCGGGCATCGATGGCCAGCGCCTTGCAGTAGTATGCCAGGTCGTGGGTGAAAGTTTGTTCGCCATTCTCCATGTCGATGGTGCCGATGGCCGACACGCCGTCAACCTCGGGGCTGTTGCTGATGAAGTACATGGTATTGGTCGAGTAGTCATAGCTCATGTCGGCAGGAGTTGTGCCGTCTCTCATCTTCTTGATAGTCTGGCTCTCGCCCGTGTTGGTGTCCATGCTGTAGAACCACACGTCGAAGTCGTCATCGATGCCCATCATGTACAGCGTGTTGCCGACCAATGCCCCCGATCGGGGCTCGGCCTTGCTAAAGGAGCCCAGGCTCGTGGTCGAGGACGGTGAATTGATGTCAAAACTAATCATCGCCGGCGATAGCGACGGATACATCGTGTAGCCATAGGCTGTCGTTTGCGCTGAGGCACTCATCGCAGTCAGGGTCACGCTGGCTGCAAGTGCCATGAGGTGGATTTTTCTCATTACGTTGTTTAAAATGTGGTTAATTAATGTTGATCGCTGTCGCTGCATGCGACTTGATATGCTCTTGACTGTGGGGCAGGGAAGCACTGCACCACGAGCCCGTTTCGGTGTGGGCTTTTGAGTATGCAAATTAAGTGCTTTTTTCTTAATGCAACAATAGTTTTTTCCCATTTTTTGTATATCGGCCAAGAGGGTGCGTTTTTTGTTGACAAGTTGAAAGAATAAGTTGATGAAATTGTTATGATTTCACACTGATAATGTGAAACTTATGCTCGTTTTTCTCTTTTTGTTTTACATGTGTTTCATGAGCCAAAAATACCGAAATTAGTCAATTTGAAAAAAATGTCGATGAATAATTTTGCAGAAATAGAAATTGTATATATATTTGCGGCCAAATCAAGAAAGTTATAGTTTTTGATAATTCTTGTGGCTTTTGATAATTATCTACCGTTTTAATAAATTATTCTATTAACAAACCTAAACAGTAAACTTTATGAAGAAAAGTTTTAAACTCTTGTCTGCAGCGCTCATGGCGCTGGCTATGTTCGTGCCCGCTCAGGCCAACGAGCAGCTGACGATTTACCCTGGTGTTGGTTCATCCAACTATGTTCCCTTCAGGAACATTGACTTCCAGAGTACCGGCATGCACTCACAGCTCATCTATCCCGCCGAGCAGGTTGCCGCAATGGCTGGTCAGCAGATCAACTCTGTAACCTTCTATCTGACCGACGGTCTGATGGCTGACGGAGGTCAACTCGTTGTCAAGATGGGTGAGACCGAGACCGCTACCTATGCTTCGGCTGCCGACTTCCGCACCGATCTCGTTCAGGTTGCTGCTATGACATTGACCCCCAGCGTTACTGAATTTGTTGTAGAATTCAGTGCCCCCTATAACTATCAGGGTGGTAATCTGGTTATCGACTTCACCAATCCTGAGGCTGGTGGCGACAACTGGTTTGGCTGGAACAGCTGGAATGGCGAGACCACCGGCAGTGGCAATTATACTGCTATCGGTTCAAACGGTGCTATGGCAACCTTCTTGCCCAAGGCTACCTTTGACTATGGTGTTCCCCAGGAGTGGGATGCAAGAATTAATCCCCTGGAGCTGAACTTTAACATTCCCGCCGAGCGTGAGGAGGTTCAGACCATCACCATCCTCAACAAGGGTCTCAATGCCTTCACTCCCGTAATTGGTTCTGTTGAGGCTCCCCTGAGCTATGAGGTTGAGGCTACTGAGTTGGCTATGGGTGAGACCCTCGAGATTCCTGTGAAGTTTGCTCCTGCCGTGCCCGGTGACTACAGCACCACTATGACCATCAACTGTGGTGAGGCTGGCTCCTTCGAGGTTGTGATTAATGCTATTGCTACCGATCCCGTCTATGAGGTAACCGTTGGTAGCACCGCTGGCAAGTCTGATCAAGTGCCCTTCCGCACTTATTACCTTGATGAGCAAGGTACTTATGGCCAGATGATTTACACCGAGGAGATGCTGGGTGCAGCTAAGGGTAACAAGATCACCAAGGTTGTCTTCTATCCTACTGCTGGTATTGCCGAGAAGGTGGCTGGTGGTATCGTTCAACTGTCAATCAAGAATGTAGAGGAAACCGAGTTTGCTGATGCTACCCCCTACACCGAGATGACCGCTGTTGCCAATTACACCATCGTTGGTGGTGAGACCGAGCTTGCCTTCGTTTTCGATGAGCCCTATCAGTATGATGGTGGCAATCTCGCACTCGAGGTTCTGGTTACCACTCCTTCGAGCTGGACAACCACCTACTTCTATGGTGAGGGTACCGACTATTCTCCTTCAATGACTCACTACAGCTCAACCACCATCAAGTCCAACTTCTTGCCCATGGCTACCTTCGGCTACGACAAGAATCAGGCTCCTCAACCCACCTATGAGCTGGGTGATGTAGATCACAGCGAAGGTGTGGATATCGATGACGTTACCATCCTGATCAACAAGGTGCTCGGTAACGCTCCTGCTAACTACTTCCCCGAGCAGGCCAACTGCAACGGCGATGCCGAGGGTATGGTTGACATCGACGATGTTACCGCTCTGATCAAGCGCGTGCTCACTGGCGCATGGTAATCCCTGAGATGTAACTCTAAAGAATTAGAAATTCTAACAATAGGGCGGGCATCCTGAAAACGGGTGCCTGCCTGTTTAATATACGATTCAATCGATGATAGCCGCCCTGGCAATGCCGACAACTGAAAACTGAAAACTATTTTACACTGCACCAATGTTTTTTTGCCGTGAATAATTTTGCAGTTTGCATTTTTTTGTCTTAATTTGCAGTCTAAATCATTAACCCTTAAATTTTGCATATCACACTTTTATTAACTCTAATAAAAACTACTTGTATTTATGAAGAAAAGTTTTAAACTCCTTTCTGCAGCGTTTTTCGCGCTGGCTGCTTTTATGCCTGTTCAAGCCCAGACCATGGTAACTGTTGCCGATGGCACCGAAGTAGGTGAGTTTGCCCCCGTCTATGGCTACAACTTTGAGTCTGATTTTCAGCACAACCAGATGCAGTATCCTGCCGCTGAAATGGCCGCTATGACCAATGGCGCCGAGATCAAAGGCATGAAATTCTATACCAGTACCCCTGATGCGGTGAATGCTTTGGGTGGTGTTGTGAAGGTTTCGCTGGCTAATATGATTGATGTAACTCCTTGGGAAACCAACGGTTATGGCTATGTTACTGGCGACTTGCTGGCTATTGATGTAACTACTGTTGCTGCTACTGTAACTCCGACGGCCGAGGATGGCGTTTGGACCATTAACTTTGATGATGCTTTCACCTACACTGGTAACGCACTGTTGATTGACGTTGAGACTGTTGAGCATGGTCAGTGGGATGATACTGGTTTTTATGGTAAGGCGATGGATGCTATCTATGTCATGAGCACCTTTGGTTACGCTGGCACCAAGAAGGGTCAGAAGATTCTTCCGAAGGTTACCTTCGTTTGTGCCGGCGGTGATGTTCCCCAGCCCACCTATGAGCTTGGTGACGTGGACCACAGCGGTGGTGTAGATATCGAAGACGTAACCATCCTGATCAACAAGGTGCTTGGTAACACACCCGCAACCTACTTCCCCGAGCAGGCTAACTGCAACGGCGACGCCGAGGGTATGGTTGACATCGAGGATGTTACCATTCTGATCAACCGCGTGCTCACTGGCGCATGGTAATCCAAGATATCTAACAAGAGAATTTGAACTTCCAGTAAAAGGGCAGGCTTCCTGAAAACGGGTGCCTGCCTTTGTTATGGTGGTATGTAATTGATGCTTTCTCGGGGGGTGTTGCCTTCTCAAATGTTTTGCCATATGGCGGTGAATTTGTACCTTTGCCGTGAAGAAAGACATCTTGATGAAGATGAATCATTACCATTATCTATAAACCTAAATTGATAGTAAAATGAAAAAAAGCTTTAAACTCCTGTCGGTGGCGCTCTTGGCGCTAGCCATGGCTGTCCCCGCCCAAGCCGAAACGCTGGACGTGTTTCACAACACCACCGGAACCAGCTATGTGATTCCAATTCACAGCACCTACTATGAAACGCCGGGGACCAAGTCCCAAGTCATTTATCCTGCATCAGCCTTGACGGCGATGACGGGACAGCAGATCAATAGCGTCACCTTCTATGCCAACGACGGCATTCAGATGGACGGAGGACTGTTCACGGTGTCTCTGGGCGAGACCGCGAACGAGACTTTTGAGGTTCCCATTGCTTATATCGAGGGATTGACCCAGGTTGCAACCGCATCGATGGTGAAGAATGATACCGAATTGACCATCAAGTTCTCGACACCTTATACCTACAATGGCGGCAACCTCGTGGTTGACATGACCGTTGTCGAGGGTGGTGAATGGGCCACCACACACTTTGCGGGCGTGACCCAGGATGACTGGACGGCACTGACCCGTGGCAATCTACGCCAGATGTTCATCCCCAAGGCAACCTTTGATTACGGAGTTCCGCAGGACTATTCGGCAAGGATCAGCGCCGAAGAACTGAACTTCACCACTACCGTCGGTACTGAATCGGTGCAGATGCTGGTTCTCACCAACAATGGCCTCAATGCGTTTACCCCGTCGTTCAGCAATCTTGAGGCACCCTTCAGCATCGGGGCCGAGGTGGCCGAGGTGGCTCCAGGCAGTACGATGTCGATTCCCGTGAAGTTCGCTCCTGACGCACAAGGAGAATATAGTGCCACATTCACGATAGATTGCGGTTTGGCCGGCAGCTTTGTGGTTAATATTACCGGCAAGGCTTACGAGCCAGCCAACGAGCTGCTGGTTGCCGACGGCACCGACGTGTGCTACTACCTGCCCGTGTATGGAGGCCTTTATGACATGGTTGACGGCCGTGACCAGATGATCTATCCTGCCGAAATGCTCAACGATATGGTCGGCGGCGAGATTGCTGCCGTGACGTTCTATCCCACCGAGGCCCTTCTGTTTGGTGGCGGCAACATCCAGCTCTCTCTCAAGGTCATCGACGAGGCCGAGTTTACACAGGCCGTTCCGTTCACTGGCTTGACTGCTGTCGCCAATCTGGCTCCTGTGAGATATGATGACACCGAGCTGACCTTTGTCTTTGACACCCCGTTTGTTTACACGGGTGGCAATCTGCTCGTCGAGACCCTCGTTACCGAGGCCGGTTCGTTTGGCAATACCGAGTTTTATGGCATCAACCAGGGCAAAGCAGTGTCCTATTACTATTATAACTGGTACGCCGAGGACTATGCTGTCGATCAATTCCTGCCCAAGGCCAACTTCATGTATCGTGGCGCTGCACCCCAGTGGCTGGTTGGTGACGTGAACCATGACTCCCTTATTGATATCCAGGATGTCACCCTGCTGATATCCTACGTCCTTAACGGCAGCGCCACTGAAGACTTCTATGTCAATGAGGCCGAGTGCAATGGAATTGAGCCTATTGATATCGAGGATGTTACGGCACTGATTAACCGTGTGCTCACAGGCTCATGGTAATTGGGTAGATGAGGTTACAAAATGAAACAAAAAGGCAGCGCCCTGTTGGTGTCTGCCTTATTTTTATGTCGGGAGAGTATCAATTGTTTGCATTGTGGCCCTAAAAATTTTGCCAAGTGACGATGTTTTTGTACCTTTGCGGTGGAAATGTCATCATAAAGCTTGATTTGAGGCTATTACGGTTTACACACAAGTGTTTCATTTAATCAAAAAATGCTGCAACCTTTTCTTTGGGAAATGATGACTATTACACAACTGTTCAACTGATTAACAAACCAAGTATAAACCAGATTAATAATTTTTTATGAAGCAAACCTTTAAACATCTTTTTGCCGCGCTTGTGGCGTGTGCTATGTTTGTGCCTGTCCAGGCCGCCAGTCTCATTACCCTGTTTGACGATGGTGATGAGTACAGTACCGAAATCCCCATCAATCTCGGGTATCTTGATGAGGCCGGAACCCGTTCCCAGGTCATCTATCCTGCCAGTGCATTGAGCGAGATGACAGATGAAGTGATCAACGCGCTCACGTTCTACGCACCCAACGGCATCGAAGCATCGGGCGGCACAATCATCGTCTCGCTCGGGGAGACCAACATGGACACATTCAACGGTTATTTCACCGGCTTGACCCAGGTGGCTACCATCACGATGGTGCCGGGTGTGCACGAATTAACCATTACGTTCGACACTCCCTATCTCTATCGCGGAGGCAACCTCGTGCTGGACACCTATGTACAGGAGGCTACTCCTAACTATAGTTTTGACATCTTCAAGGGCGTTCGCCCCGATAACTACTCGGCCAAGTCGGTAGGCGGCATTCTCCGGTTTATCCCCAAGACCACCTTTGACTACGGCTCGACTGTTGACTATGCTGCCAAGGTGCTGCCCCACGAGTTGGCATTCAATACCATCCGCGCCGAGCGTGAGGAAACGCTGAGCGTAACCATCAAGAATATCGGTAGTAACCCGTTCACCCCTGCGTTTTCGCTTAACGGCCCCTTTAGGGTAGATATGGCACCCGCTGAGTTGGCTCCTGGTCAGACGGTAGAAGTCCCTGTGATTTTTGCTCCTGCCGAGCCTGGTGATTTTACCGGCGCCCTTACCATCGATTGTGGTTTGGCAGGCACCTTCAACGTCAATCTGAGTGGCTCGGCAACGGTGGCTGCCAATGACCTGATCGTGTGCGATTCCACAGCCCAGTGCGGTTTCTTGCCCCTCTATGGCGTGGAGGCTGACATCGTCAACACCTACGGCCAGATGATTTATCCTGCCGGAATGCTCACTGACATGGTCGGCTCCAACTTGATAGGCCTCACGTTCTTCGCCAAGAAGATCATGATTGACGGCGCTACGGTCCAGCTCTCGTTGAAGGAAGTCGATGAGACCCAATTTTATGAGGATGAAAATAACCCACCCTCCTACGTGACTCTGTATACCGACCTGACCGTGGTGGCCACTACAGTGCCCGTCAAGTACGGCACCGAGATGGAGTTCGTGTTTGACACCCCCTACGAGTACCATGGCGGCAACCTCCTCGTCGAGTGCCGTGTGATTGAGCCGGGATATGTCGCTCCCTCCTATGACCAGACCTATTTCTATGGTGTCCGTAACGATGACGTGGATTCAGGTGTTTACACCTGGCCTGAGTATGACGCTGATTACTCGATGTTCGTCCCCTTCCTGCCCAAGGCATTGTTCGCCTATAACAGCGCTGCTGTTGAGCCCGAATGGGAGGTGGGTGACGTCAATCATGACACAGTCGTTGATATCGAGGACGTAACGATGCTGATTTCTTATGTCCTGGGTACTCCTCTTCCTGGCTTCTATATGACCGAGGCCGATGTCAATGGCGTGGAACCCATTGATGTGGAGGACGTTACCGCACTTATCGGTCGAGTGCTCGGTCAGCATTGATGCTGGAACCGGTCCGTCTGATTTTTTTGCAGGTTTCTTGCAAGAATACCAATGATATATTATCTTTGTGATTCGATAATTGTTGTTTGACCTGAAAGAATTACGATGACTGGAAAGATAATAAAATGGTTGACGGTAGCTTGCGCCATGATGCTGGTTCATGTGGCCATGGCGCAAGTGCCTCAATTCTCCTATATGGAGTACGCCGATTGGATTTACTCCAATCCGGGCATTGAGCTCAATGCGGACAACATCCGCACCAACCGCATTTATCTGTACGTCAACAGCCAGGGAATGCCGCTGACGCTCACCTCGCCGCAATTCAACTGTACCGTGGGCGAGGTCATCAGCATGGATGTCACCTGGGTGACCGACCAGTGGAAGACCGAGGGTTTTGTCGTGGACAAGGTCGCCCTCACGGCTGCCATCCTTAATGAGCAGGACGTGGCTGTCGACTCGGTGACCTGTTCCCTCAGCGCTACTGAAATCAGCCGCAACAACAACCTGCATCTCTCCATCACCGTGCCGCACGGGGTGCATAAAGCGAGGATGAGGTTTGCCTCGTGGAAAGCTGATGTCAGGAGCAATGGGGCGGTCAGGCAGATTGTGATGACCTCGGAACTCAAGGCCGATGTCAACCTGGATGGAGAAGTCACTGTCGCCGATGTCAATGCCGTCATCGATGTCATTGCGACAGGGGGCGCCGATCAGCAGGTAATACAGCGTGCTGACGTCAATGGGGACGGCGAAGTTACCGTGGCCGACATCAATCAGGTGATAGATGCCGTTATCGGGTAATTAATTGTGATAGCACCTGAACTCGGAAAATCACTCTTAAAGGACTCCAAAAGGGCGTTTTTTCCTGTAAATTTTTCTAAAATTGGACTAAAGCGCGGTTTTTTGCAGTTTTTTATCCTTAATGAATGTTAATTTTTGGCCGTATTAGAAAATTGTATTACTTTTGCAAGAGAATTTGTCTAATAATAGTTTTTAAATTTTATTAAAATGAAAAAGATTATCTTGACTTTAGCCCTTCTTATGGGCGTGTTCGCTGCCCAGGCTCAGTCTCTGGAGCAGAACAAGTTCTTTGACAACTGGTCAGTTACCTTGAAGGGTGGCGCTATCATGCCCTTCCAGGGTTATGCATTCTGGCCCAGCGCTCGTGGTATCTTCGGTTTGGAGATCAAGAAGCAGCTGACTCCGGTCTTCGGTCTGGGTGCTGAGGGTGAGGCTACCATCAACACTACCAGCTGGGAGAAGACTCCTAACTACTGGGGTCCCAAGAGCCCGAACATCATCGACCACACTCTGGCCGGTCTGTTTGGTACCGTAAACCTGGGTAACCTCTTTGCTGGTTACGCTGGCAAGCCCCGCGTATTCGAGCTCGAGGGTGTTATTGGTGCTGGTTGGTTGCACGCTTTCCACCGCACAGAGTCTGCCAACATCTATGGCAACGACTACAACAGCTGGTACACCAAGGCAGGTGCTAACCTGAACTTCAACTTTGGTGAGAACCGTGCTTTCACCTTCAGCCTGAAGCCCGCAGTGGTTTGGGACATGAACGGTGACGTTATGATTCCTTATCGTGACAACAGTAACGCACGTGCCCGCTGGAACGGTGAGCCCCGCAATGGCAAGAGCCAGATGAACGCCGACCACGCAGCTGTTGAGCTCGAGGCTGGTATCACTTATCACTTCAAGGGTAGCAACGGCGAGCGCTACATCACCTTCTGCCCCTACAAGTACAGCCAGGATGACATCGATGCTCTCAATAACCAGATCAATGGTCTGCGTGGCCAGCTCAACGGTCTCCAGGGTGACCTCGATGCCGCTAACGCTCGCAACGCTCAGCTCCAGCGCGACCTGGATGCTGCCCGCAAGGCTAAGCCCGAGACTAAGACTGAGGTTGTTGACCACAACGCTAAGTACATGAACGTTCTCGTGCACTTCAAGGTTAACAAGACCAACATCACTCCTGACCAGCAGGCTAATGTTGAGCGCGTTGCCATGTACCTGAAGAACAACCCCGGTTCAACTGTTGACATCAAGGGTTATGCTTCGGTTGAGGGTCCCGCCGACAACAACGTACGTCTGGCTAATGGCCGTGCTGAGGCTGTTAAGAACATGCTGATCAACAAGTACAAGATTGAGCCCAACCGCATCAATGCTCAGGGTTGTGGTACTACCGACATGTTCCAGGAACTCAGCTGGAACCGCGTATCGATCTGCGAGCTCATCGTTAAGAAGTAATTCTTGACAGGCTCGATTGACCGACCGGTTAATCAAAACCTAAAAAGTCTCCCCGATGACCATTGTGCCATCGGGGAGATTTTTTTGTGTTATGTCTGAGGGGAGGGGGCTTACTTGAGCTGGCGCTTGTGATCCTGGTCAAGTTGGTTGCCGTAGCGCTCACGGATGATGCGGCCCACGGCTTCGCCACGGTTGATGCAATCCATGGTGATGCGTTGCAGCGAGTCGTTGAGCACGCTGTCTCGGGCCACCAAGCGCAGTTCGTCTTCGCGTTTCAGGGTCTTGCCGGAGGCCGACTTGAGGTACTGCTGCCAGGTGGCCAGGCGCTCGTCCATGATGCTGTTGCGCTGGTTGATGTAGTGCAGGTACTGGCTGTTCAAGGGGCTGCCGGTGATATCCCATGAGCCTGGCTTGAGGGTGATGTGGATGTCTCCTTGCTCGAGCACGAAGTGGAACGGCTGCACCGAGTCGTTGTCCCAGCGTATCAGGGCGACGTGGGGCTCATCGATCTGGCCCGTGAAGGTGACAGTCCCGTCGGTCAGGCGTGATGCGCCGCACACCCTCAACTTGTTGTAATCCTCTTCCAGCACCAGTAGCGTGGCGCTGTCGTGCTGTTGCTTGCCCTCCAGTGTGCAGGTGACCCTGTAGTCCATCTGGCGCACGCCGCTGTCGCATCCCATGAGAGCGATGGCCAGCAGAACGCTGACTGATAAGATAATCTTCTTCATGACGGCAAAATTACAAAATATTTCCGTAGGGATATTGCATCCTGTCTCCTGTCAAACCGCTGTATCGGGCATTTTTTTGCCATCCGTTAGGTTTTCTCGGTGGAAAGGCATATCTTTGCATCAAAAACAAGACATAAACCATCACATTACTTTTAACAATATGAGAATGACTAAACGATATGGCATGCTGCTCGTGCTGGCGGTGTCGATGGCACTCAACATGGCCGGGCAACAGCAGTTCACGCTCGAGGATCTGAACTTCGGTGGCGACAATTACAAGAACATGATTCCCAAGAACCGCACGCTGGCCTGGTGGGGTGATCAACTGGTGCGCCTGGCCGATGACACCTGTTGGACGGTGGATGCCGTCAAGGGCAAGGAAAAGGTGCTCTTCACAAGGGAAAAACTCAACAAATGGGCGGGATGGGGCGCCGATTCGCTGCAGATGGAATCGCTGGAAGCACTGCGCTTCCCCTATGCCGACAAGCCGCTGGCACTCTTGGAGAATGCTCATGAGCGCATGTTGCTCAATTTCAAGACCCGCAAGGTGGAGTGGCGCCAAAGCATCGGCAAAGATGCGCATGACGCCGACTGGAATGACCAAAGCCGTGCCGTGGCATTCATCAAGGACGACAACCTCTATGTCACCGATGCCGCGGGCAATACCCGTCAGGTGACCAGCGACGGCTCGCGTGACCTGGTTTATGGGCAGAGCGTCCACCGCAACGAGTTCGGCATCGAGGGCGGTCTGTTCTGGAACCCCGCTGGCACCCGCCTGGCCTTTTACCGCATGGACCAGAGTATGGTGACCGACTACCCCTTGATCACCGTCCCCGAATTGGACGATAGCGCCCATGTGATTGCGACACCCGCTCCCGAGAAGTACCCGATGGCAGGTCAGACGTCCCACTTGGTGACCGTAGGCGTGCTCGATGTGGAAACGGGCGATACGGTCTATCTCAAAGCCGGTGATCCCACCGACCGCTATTTCTCCAACATCTCCTGGAATCCCGACGGCAACATCGTCTATATGATCGAGGGCAACCGTGACCAGAACGAGGTGGACCTGGTGGCCTATGATGCCGTGACCGGGGACCGTATTGAGGCGATTTACCACGAGGAACACCCCAAGTATGTGGAGCCTCAGCATCCCATCACCTTCCTGCCCTGGGACAAGGAAAAATTTATCCTGTGGAGCGAGAAGGACGGTTATAACCACCTCTACCTCTATGACACCCGTGGCAACCTGGTGAAACAACTCACCCGTGGCCAGTGGGTGGTGATGGACATGATCGGTTTTGACGAGCAGGCCCAGGCCGTCATCATCAGCGCCAATGCCGACAGCCCCATCCAGCAGAACCTGTACCGCGTGGATGTCGCTACAGGCACAATGACCCGCATCGATGAGGGTGGGCGAGGGTGGCACTACGGCCGCCTGAGCACTAGCGGCAACTGGCTCATCGACAGCTATCAGGAGCCTGATGTGCCTCGCAACATCGCCATCGTGGATACCCGCAATGGCCGTCAATACCGCTATTTCACTGCTCCCGATCCCTGGCAGGGCTACACTGTGCCCGAGTATCGTTGCGGCTCCATCAAGGCGGCCGACGGCACCACCGACTTGTATTACCGCATGGTGGTGCCCACCGACTTTGACCCGTCGCAAAAGTATCCCACCGTGGTCTATGTCTATGGCGGCCCGCACGCCCACAATGTGGACGCCCGTTGGCACTATTCCAGCCGCAGTTGGGAAACCTATATGGCACAGCGTGGATATCTCCTGTTCATCCTCGACAACCGGGGCAGCGAGAACCGTGGCCGCGACTTTGAGCAGGCCACTTTCCGCCAGTTGGGCCAGGTGGAGATGCAGGACCAGATGTGTGGTGTGGATTTCCTGCGCACACTCAACTACGTGGATACCGCACGCCTGGGTGTGCATGGCTGGAGTTTCGGCGGTTTTATGACCATCAGCCTGATGACCAACTATCCTGACGTGTTCAAGGTGGGTGTTGCCGGAGGCCCCGTTATCGACTGGAAATGGTATGAGGTGATGTATGGCGAGCGTTACATGGACACGCCGCAGACCAACCCCGAGGGCTATGAAAAGACCAGTCTGCTGGGCAAGGCTGC
>Ga0247610_10004072_pt1 | contig 15750 bp, 11 predicted proteins | sample 174DNAGHGhighgp2_FD_193483 | JGI IMG/M metagenome (GOLD analysis project Ga0247610, IMG submission 193483) | Sheep rumen microbial communities from Palmerston North, Manawatu-Wanganui, New Zealand - 1742 DNA GHGhigh gp2 | ecosystem: Host-associated > Mammals > Digestive system > Stomach > Rumen... | reverse complement strand
TATAAATATCGAATGGGCTGCCTCTGACTCATCAGTTGGCAGCCCATTCTCCGTTAGTATGTTATGAAAAATTTGAGAGAATTAGAAGCTTCACAGCTTCAATGGTGTTTTAACTAAACATGATTTAAATAAATTATAGAGAAAGCATAGAAATTATCGCTTTAATTTTTCGGCTGTTTTGGTAGCAACACGCTGGTGCTGTCAGCCGATTTGTCGATGATGTTCTCAGCCTGCACAGGAGTACCGATATCAACCGTGTCAATCTGGAAACTGGTGTAGTCGTTAACAGGAGTATTCCAGTTGTTGTCCCATGGGGCTTGAAGTGCGCCGCCCAGCGTCAGGATGATAGCCACCACAGCTGCAGCCTTGAACAAAGGCATCAAGCGCTGTGTCAGTTTCACTTCTTTCGCTTTTACGGGCTGGCCTTCTTCGCCAATCATCGCCAAGATACGGGCATCAAAGTCATCGCTCAGCTTAGGCTCCTGGGCATCAGCCACGAAGAGCGACCTCCACTGCTCCATCTCAGCAGGAATGTTCTCCTGACTGAAGAAGCTGCGCAGGATACTTTCCTCCTCCATAGAGGTTTCAGCGTTCCAATAACGCTCCATGAGCTGTTCGATGTACTTGTAATCCATGTCCGTGATTTGGTTTTCTATAATCAATGACGTATGTCACAATGAAAAGTTACAGGAAAGACCAAAAAAATCTCTCATTTTTTCATTTTATCTATTTTAAGGTAGTTTTCCTTGACGGTTTGGCGGGCTCGGAAGATGTTAACCTTCACTTGTTGCTCCGTAATGCCAAGGATGTTGGCTATGTCTCGATAGCTCTTACCCTCCATGTCGCGCAGTTGCATGCAACTACGTTGCTTCTCGGGTAGTTGATTGATGAGTTGTCGAACCAATTGAATGCGGTCGTGTACGACTGCTTGTTGCTCTGGATTGGCTGAATGGCTGTAGTCCGTGGGGTCCATACTGCTATCCAGCGACTGAGCCTTGTTGTCCATCCTGCGCAACTTGTCAAGTGCAAGGTTGCGACAGATGGTCAAGCAGAATGCTTCCATCGACTCTATCTGCTCCCACTCGTTGCGGCGGTTCCACACCCTCATCATGGTTTCCTGCACGACATCTTCTGCATCCGCCTGATTTTGCGTGATGCGGAATGCCAATCGGAAGATGATATCCTTCAATGGCAAGACTCGTGTCTGGAAACTCTTAATCATTACTTATCACTTATCACTTTTCACTATTCACTTTAAAATAGCCGTTCCGTGTTTTCCATCGATAGCAGTAGCAAGGGTGATAATAACCTTGGAAACACCAGCGTCAACGGCGCTGAGTGCATTCTCAATCTTGGGCAACATTCCTCCGCTGATGGTGCCGTCTGCCTTGTAGCGCTCAAAGTCGGCATGATTGATGGTAGCTATCACGCTATCGTCATCATCTGGATTACGCAGTACGCCTTTCTTTTCAAACGAGAAGATGAGCGTTACGTCATACAAATCGGCCAAGGCCTTCGCAGTTTCTGAAGCAATGGTGTCTGCATTGGTGTTTAGAATGTGTCCCTCTCCGTCGTGCGTCAGAGGAGCCATTACGGGGGTAATGCCAGCTTCTATCAGTCTGCCTAGCATCTCGCCGTTAGCCTTGTCTACATCGCCTACAAAGCCATAGTCCACCCCGTTCTTCAAGGGGCGCTTGTGACTGCGTATAGCATCGGCGTCAGCACCTGTCAACCCTAAGGCATTCACTCCGTTAGCCTGCAGCTTGGCTACTAAGTTCTTGTTCACCAGTCCGCCATAAACCATGGTCACCACTTCCAGCATGTCAGCATCTGTGATGCGCCTACCTTCCACCATCTTGGTCTCGATGCCCAAGCGTTCAGCCATCTTGGTAGCCTTTCTTCCACCACCATGTACCAACACTTTTCTGCCCTCAATGGCTGAGAAGTCTTTTAATAACTGAGAGAGCTGTAGTTCGTCTTCGACCACAGCTCCACCCACTTTTACTATTGTCAGTTTTTGTTTCATTGTTTCTATTTTGATTGTCTAGATAGTCTAGAGGGACTAGATTATTCTAGATAGGTGTAACCATAGAGTCCAGAACGGTAGTTGCTTAGGAATTCCTTGCCCTCTTCCAACGAGATCTTTCCTTGCTTCACGCTCTTGGCTACCCATATCTCTAGTTGGCGAACCAGCTTCTTGGGATTGTACTGCACATATTCCAATACTTCTTCCACCGTCTCACCATCGAATATCTGATCAATATGGTATGTACCATCCTTCACAGAGATATGTACCGCAGTAGTGTCGCCAAACAGGTTGTGCATATCGCCTAAGATTTCCTGATAGGCACCTACGAGGAACACACCCAGATAGTAATTCTCATTCTTCTTCAAGGCATGAACGGGCAGCGAGTGCGAGTTATGGCGATTGGTGGCGAAGTTGGCAATCTTACCATCTGAGTCACACGTAATATCTTGAATGGTGGCATTGCGTGTGGGACGCTCCGTCAGTCGCTGGATAGGCATGATGGGGAACACCTGGTCGATGGCCCAAGAGTCGGGCAAAGACTGGAATAGTGAGAAATTGCAGAAGTATTTATCTGCCAACAGCTTGTCGATGTTCATCAATTCTTCAGGTACATGTTTCAGGTTCTTGGCAAGAGCATGAATCTCGTGGCAGACACTCCAATACATGGCTTCCACCTCTGCACGTGTCTTCAAATCTACGATACCATGAGCAAACAAGTCCAGCACCTCTTCACGAATCTGCTCCGCATCATGCCAGTCTTCCAGCACATTGCGGGGAGTGAGGTTATCCCAAATCTCATAGAGGTCCTTTACCAACTGATGTGAGTTCTCGTCTGGCTCAAATTCCTCAGGCATCTCAGGCAACGAGGCTGTTTCCAGCACGTCAATCACCAATACAGAATGGTGAGCAGCCAGTGAACGGCCACTCTCTGTAATCAGGTTGGGGTGGGGAATATCGTTGCGGTTAGCGGCATCCACGAAAGTGTAGATACAGTCGTTCACATATTCTTGAATAGAGTAGTTAACGCTACTTTCGCTTGATGGAGAGCGAGTGCCGTCATAATCGACGCCCAGTCCACCACCACAGTCTACGAAGTCTACGTTGTAGCCCATCTTGTGCAACTGCACATAGAACTGAGAAGCCTCACGTAGAGCCGTCTGGATACGACGAATCTTGGTAATCTGTGAACCGATATGGAAATGGATGAGGCGCAGACAGTCGCGCATGTCCTTCTTATCTAATAAATCCAAAGCCTCCAGCAACTCTGCACTCGTCAGACCGAACTTCGAGGCATCGCCACCACTCTCTTCCCATTTACCACTACCGCTGGATGCTAGTTTGATGCGAATACCGATGTTAGGACGTACACCCAGTTTCTTGGCTTCGCGGGCGATGATTTCCAGTTCGTTCAACTTCTCTACAACAATGAAGATACGCTTACCCATCTTCTGAGCAAGCAGAGCCAGCTCAATGTACGACTGGTCCTTGTAGCCATTGCAGATGATGATGGAGTCGCTCTGGCACTGTACGGCGATGACAGCATGCAGTTCAGGCTTGGAACCCGCCTCAATGCCGAGATTGAACTTACGTCCGTGCGAGATAATCTCTTCAACAACAGGCTGCATCTGGTTCACCTTGATGGGGAACACAACATAGTTCTCTGCCTTGTACTCATATTCCTCAGCGGCTTTCTTGAAACAGCTCCACGTCTTCTCGATACGATTGTCTAGAATATCGGGGAAACGCAACAATACGGGAGAGGTAACGTCACGCAGTGAAAGTTCGTCCATCACTTCACGCAAATCAATCTGTGTACCATCCTTACAAGGCGTCACATAGACATTACCTTCTTCGTTGATACCGAAGTAGCTGGTACCCCAGCCGTTGATGTTGTAGAGCTCCTTAGAGTCCTCAATCGTCCATTTCTTCATAGCTTCAGCAGTTCACGTATTTTTTGTACAGATAAGTTTATTTTATCGAAGTCGTCCATCAGGTTGATGTCTACCGAATACCTGGCTTTGCTGTAGAACGGCACGCGTTCTTTCAGGTGGTTGGTAATGTATTCTATCAATTCCTCAGGGCTCTTGCCTTTCAGCAGAGGACGTTCTCCCTTAGCCATCAGCAGGTGCTTGTACAGCACCTCTGGGCTTGCATTCAGGTACACCACGTCGCCCTGTTGGTTCAGATAGTCCATGTTGTCAAAGAAACATGGTGTTCCACCTCCGCAGCTGATGATGACATCCTCAAACTCAGCCACCTCATGCAGCATGTTGTATTCCATCTTGCGGAAAGCCTCTTCGCCCTTCTCGGCAAATATCTGAGGAACCGTCTTACGCATACGGCTCTCTATATACCAGTCCAAGTCATAGAACATCATGCCTGTTTCTTTTGAGAGCGCTCTGCCAATGGTCGTCTTTCCCGACCCCATATAGCCTATGAGAATGATGCGTCTCATTATTTCTTCGCAGGTGTGTTGACAATCTTCATGCACTCCTCGTAGGTCAGCTCAGTAGCTTTTGCGTGCATGGCTTTTGGCATACGATAGTTCTTACCGTCATAGACGATGTATGGGCCATAGCGACCATCTAGGATTTCCAGCTTCATATCCTCTGGGAACATCTTCAGATGCTTCTTGGTGTCCTGCTGACGCTTCTCATTAATCAGTTCAATAGCCTCTTCCAAAGTGATGGCCATCGGATCAGCATCCTTAGGCAGTGAGGTGTACTTTTTATGATGCAGCACGTAAGGACCGAAGCGACCGGCACCAATGACAACGGGATTGCCCTCGAACTCACCTAATGTGCGAGGCAACTTAAACAGTTCCAATGCCTCCTCCAACGTAATGGTCTCCATGCTCTTGTCGCTGGGCATCTGGGCAAACTGGGGCTTCTCTTTATCGTCAGCACTACCAATCTGTACTACAGGTCCGAAGCGGCCAATCTTCACGAATACAGGCTTTCCACTCTTGGGGTCTTTACCCAACTGACGCTCACCAGCCTTACGCTCCTGACGGGCATTCATGGTCTTCTCTACCACGGGTTCAAAGTCCTTGTAGAACGACTTCATCATGTCAGTCCAATGTTCGCCGCCCTCGGCTATCTTATCGAAGTCCTGCTCCACCTTAGCGGTGAAGTTATAATCCATAATCGTTGGGAAGTATTTCATCAGGAAGTCGTTTACCACAATACCGATGTCGGTAGGTAGCAGCTTACCCTTGTCCGAACCAGCCATTTCCTTGCGCAGGCTCTGCTTAATCTGCTTACCCTTCAGCGTGTCGATGGTATAGGTGCGCTGTTCACCTTTCTTGTCGCCTTTGTGAACGTATTCACGCTGCTGGATAGTTGAGATAGTTGGTGCATAGGTAGAAGGACGACCAATGCCCAACTCCTCCAGCTTATGTACAAGCGATGCTTCCGTATAGCGCTGTGGCCCCTGACTGAAACGCTCAGTAGCCTGAATCTCACGACGGTCCAGTACCATGCCTTTCTTCAATGGAGGCAGTATGTGGCTTTCTTCCTCTTGTTCTTCATCATCAACAGATTCACGGTAAACCTTGATGAAGCCGTCGAATTTCACTACTTCACCTTGGGCAACAAACTGCTCCTGACTACTACTGATGGCAATGTTAACGGTAGTCTTCTCAATCTGGGCATCAGCCATCTGACTGGCTATCGTGCGCTTCCAAATGAGTTCGTAGAGTTTACGCTCCTGGGCAGTACCCTCAATCTCCGTGCGCTCCATATAGGTAGGACGGATGGCCTCGTGAGCCTCCTGGGCACCCTTCGAGCTAGTATGATACTGACGTACCTTACTATATTCCTCGCCATAGAGTCTGGTAATCTCCTCCTTGCTGGCATTGATACACAGTCCAGAGAGGTTAACAGAGTCTGTACGCATATAGGTTATTTGTCCGTGTTCATACAAGTGCTGTGCCACCATCATGGTCTGGCTAACCGTGAAGCCCAATTTGCGGGCAGCTTCCTGTTGCAAGGTTGATGTGGTAAAGGGAGGAGCAGGTGTACGCTTCAGTGGTTTCTTGCTAACTGTTTCTATGGTGTAGGTAGCGTCAACGCACTGCTTCAGGAATTCCTCCACCTCCTCATGTGTCTTCAAACGCTGAGCCAGTGTGGCTTTCACCTCGGTCTGCGATCCATCAGGATTGCTGATGGCGAAGATACCTGCAACGCTGTAGTAAGGTTCGCTCTTGAAATCCTGAATCTCACGTTCGCGCTCAACGATCAGTCTTACAGCAACGCTCTGCACACGACCGGCAGAGAGAGCAGGCTTCACCTTACGCCACAATACGGGCGAGAGTCTGAAACCCACCAGACGGTCCAGTACACGACGGGCTTGCTGAGCGTTCACCAAGTTCATGTCCAAGTGACGTGGGTTTTCAATGGCTTTCAGAATAGCAGGTTTGGTAATTTCGTGGAACACGATACGATTAGTCTTTTTCTCGTCCAGACCCAACACCTCACACAAATGCCATGAGATGGCTTCTCCCTCGCGGTCTTCATCGGATGCGAGCCAGACTTTCTCTGCCTTCTCTGCGTTGTTCTTTAGGTCCTTGACCAATTTGGCCTTCTCTTCGGGTATCTCGTAAACGGGTTCCAGTTTATCGATGTCGATGCTCATCTCTTTCTTTTTCAGGTCACGAATATGACCGTAGCTCGACATCACCTTATAGTCGCTTCCCAGGAATTTCTCAATAGTCTTTGCCTTGGCAGGTGACTCTACTATCACTAAGTTCTTTTGCATATCTCGTTATACTTTTTAATCTTTTCGGGCTGCAAAAGTAGGCAAAAGATTTGGTTACACCTTATATATATTATAGATTTTTTATTTTATTAACGTTTTGCTCAGGAATCTGATTACCGCATTGCGGATGCTGGTCAGTCCGAATTCAGCGGGATTAACTTTGTTAATAGGTATCCACATAGCCTCTGCGGCATCATCATGGGCGGTTACTGCAACGGAATCGCAGTGCACTCTTGCTAAATAGTCCATATCCAAAGTATGGATGCCCATTCCGCTATATACATATTCATTAGGCGATGAGAACAAGTATTGGATTTCTGTAACCTCCAATCCTGTTTCTTCTTTGATTTCGCGTATCATGCCTTCTTCCACCGTTTCACCCATATCGCAGAATCCTCCTGGTAGGTCAAGCGTACCTTTGGCAGGTTCCTTGGCCCTGCGCACTACCAGCAATTCCTCTTTATCGTTCACGATGAAGGCAGCAGTGGCCGAGCAAGGATTGGCATAATAGGTAAACCCGCAGTCCTCACACTTCTTGCTTTTGAAGTTGTTGACCACAAAACGAGCACTGCCACATACCGGACAGTATTTGAACTTTTCCAAAGGATGTTTCATAAATCATTATAGTCAGATTTCAAAGTGCAAAGGTATAAAAAAGAAATGAGCCGACATTATTGTCAGCCCATTTTTCTTCTTTAGGAGTCTTCTTATTTAAAAATCTTCTGTGCAAACATGGTCAGATAAATACGCCAGTTGCGCCAGATGTGACCACCATCGGTCTCAACATATTCATACTTATAACCTTTGCTATCCCAGTAGTTGCGCAGGTCAACAGTGCTCTGATACAAGAAGTCGGTCTTACCCATACCCATCCAGTAAAGCTTGGGTTTGCTGCCGAATAGCTTAGCGCTCTGTTGTGCGAAGGTTGGGCTGTTCTCAATCTGCTTAGCAAAAGAAGCTTCGAATGTACCATTATCCAAGTGCAGACCAGCAGAGAATAAGCCGTAGTAGTCGAATGTGTTAGGATAGAGCAGACTTACGTGGAAAGTGTGACCACCACCCATAGACAGACCGCAGACGGCACGTCCCTCACGTTTTTTGATGGTGCGATAGTTGGCATCTATATAGTTCACGATATCCATAAAGCTCTCAGGAATCGTAGCTACGGCAGGCTCTGTTGGACCTGTACCACCATCGCGGAAGCCAGGGGTATACATACCCCATGACCACTCACCAGGGGCTGCTTGACAGTTAGGATTGCCATTAGGCATAACTACAATCATGGGTTTAGCCTTACCAGTAGCAATCAGGTTGTCCAAAATCTGAGCGGCACGTCCCAGTTCGCTCCAGGCATTCTCGTCGCCACCAGCACCATGCAGCAGATAGAGCACTGGATACTTGCCACCCTTTTCATAGCCTGCAGGGGTATAAACGGTCATGCGACGGTGCATCTTCAGTGTAGGGCTATTGTACCATACCTTGCTCAGATTGCCGTGGGGCACCTCGTTCACCTTATACAAATCGCCCTTGTCGCCTTTCTCATTGCTGACGATGAAGATGTTGGTGAATGATACAATGTCACGATTCACATAGATGTTTGCAGGGTCTTTCAAACCTGTCAAACCATCAATGTTGAAAGTGTAGCTGTACATCTCAGGAGCCAGCTTGTCAGTGGTATAGCTCCACACACCATTCTGACCTTCCTTCAGTTGTGCAACACCTGGAGCATCGTACTGCCCGTAGCCAGGAATCTGTATGGGCTGCGTTGGCAGGAAGTCGCCAGTCACCTCTACCTTAATGGCTTTGGGGGCAAAGATGTTGAACGTAACAGTACCGTCTTTGTTGATGACGGGTGATTGAACATTGGCACGCTGGAAGAGTTTCTCCTGTGCCGAGGCACTTATGCAGCATACTGCAGCAAGTGCGAGCGTAATGATAGTTTTTCTCATTATGATTATTATTTAAAAATGCGTTGTGCTAATTGGTGTAGGTTGTTACGCCAAGTGTACCAAGTATGGCCACCAGGAGCGGTGTAGTACTCGTATTTGACGTTGGCAGCATCGAAAAGTTTAAGTGTGGCAAGACCATTTTGATAGGCTATATCCTCAGGATCGCCCTAGGTGATCAGTAGGATATTAACCATTTTTTCTTATCTTTGCGAATGATAATTAGCGAAGTTCTTTGACCTAAAGGTACAAAGTACTAAAGATATCCTCCATCTCGGCAAAAAAATGAATGGATTCATTTTGTTTTGCTTTCGATTTTTCGTATCTTTGTCCCCAAATTATAAAAAAAGATGGTAAAGGTAACTATCCCCTAATATGAAACAGCTACTTATTTTTGCAGTGATGTTCCTTTCTGCAGTGGCTTCCGCACAGAAACCACAAGAGATTAATCTGTGGCCTGAAGGCCCTCGTACCAACAATGGCGACCCTGAAGATCAGGCTAAGGTGTGGGTCTATCTGCCCGATGCCAATAAGGCTACGGGTCGTGCCGTAGTGTGCTGTCCTGGTGGAGGCTATCAGCACTTAGCCATGCAGCATGAAGGTCACGACTGGGCTCCTTTCTTCACAGGTCAGGGCATTGCCCTCATTGTGGTGAAGTATCGTATGCCTCATGGTCACTATACTGTTCCTCAGGAGGATGCCGATCAAGCCATGCGTTTGGTGCGCAGTCATGCCAAGGAGTGGAACATCAATCCTAATGATGTCGGCATCATGGGTTTCTCTGCTGGTGGCCATCTGGCCTCTACTGTAGCAACCCATTCCAAGGGTGATGCTGCTCCCAATTTCCAGATTCTGTTCTATCCTGTTGTTTCTATGGAACAGGGAACCACTCATAAGGGCTCTCGTAATAATCTGCTGGGCGATAAACCCAAGCGCAAGTTGGTGAATGAGTATTGCAACGAGCAGCATGTCACCAAGCATACTCCTCGCGCCTTTATCGTTTTGGCTCAAGACGACCGCGCAGTGCCCCCCGTCAACAGCATCGATTATTACGAAGCGCTATGCAACCAGAAGGTGTCTGCCTCTTTACACATCTATCCTACAGGAGGTCACGGCTTCGGCATCCGTCAGTCGTTTGCCCACCATCTTGAGCTCATGCTCGAGCTTCGCTCTTGGTTGCAAAGCTTCTAAGTTTCCACGTTCTAAATGGCTATAAGATATACACATAAGGAAGAGTTGTGGAATTCATGGTCGCACGCTGGAGGCATCGTGATGGGTGTCGTCTTTGGTGTGATATTCATCGTGATGGCATTCAAGGGCGATAACCCTTGGGCACGATTGGGTGTATGCCTTTATTTGTTTGGCATGCTGGGCTCGTATGTGGCTTCGACGATATATCACGCTCTGTCTCGCAGGTCGAAGTGGAAGGAACGACTGCGCAAGTGGGACCATGCAGCCATCTATTGGCACATTGCCGGCTCGTATTCGCCACTGACCTTGGTGGCACTGCGTACCCAGGGCTATTGGGGTTGGACACTGTTTTGCTTCGTATGGCTATGTGCCATCGTGGGAACGACAATTAGCTTTATCCGACTGAAAGAGCATTCCAACGTCGAGACCTTCTGTTTTGTGGGTATGGGACTTTGTGTGCTGGTAGCTCTCAAACCCTTGATAGATTCCGTATCGACCGCTGCCTTCATCTGGATTGTCGCTGAGGGAGTGGCCTACATTACAGGTGCCGTTTTCTACTCCTTAAATAAAAAGAGGTATATGCACTCCGTGTTCCATTTCTTTGTCCTGTTAGGCTCGCTGTGCCATATTATCGCCGTATGGGACGTGCTGATGGAATATATATAATAAGGTGTAGAACAAGTCATTATAAAATTTTTAATAAAAACGTTGGTTGTTTAGTAAATATTGATTAATTTTGTAGCCGAAAAAACTACTCTACAAACCATTATTAATTAATGTTTATGAAAAAATCACTTTTAAAGTTGTGCCTGCTGGTTGGAATACTTGTAGGTATGCCTCTGCAAGTGTTGGCTCAGAGCTTGACAATCCAAGGTACCGTCTCAGACGATGAGGACGTGATTATTGGTGCATCAGTGAAGGCCAATGGAGGCAGTAGTGTTGGAACCGTTACAGACATTAACGGAGCCTACAAATTGACCGTACCTGCTGGTACGAAGACGCTGACAATCTCTTATGTCGGCTATGAGACTCAGACCGTACAGATTAACGGTCGTCAGAACATTGACGTGAAGCTGGTGGCTCAGAACACCTTGCTGAACGAAGTTGTCGCCATTGGTTATGCCAAGGTAAAGCGTAAGGACTTGACGGGTTCGTCAGTGTCAGTGGGTGGTAAGGAACTGGCCATGGCACCCGTTACCACAGCTGCTCAGGCTTTGACCGGTAAGGCTGCTGGTGTGCAGGTAATTCAGCAGAGCGGTGCTCCTGGTGCAGACATCAACATCGTTGTTCGTGGTGGTACGTCAATCACCCAGGGCACCGAGCCTCTTTACATCGTGGACGGTTTCCAGATGGAGAATGCCTTGCAACAGGTTGATATCAACGACATCGAGACCATCGACGTGATGAAGGATGCCTCTGCAACGGCTATCTATGGTGCCCGTGGTTCTAACGGTGTTGTACTGATTACCACCAAGTCGGGTCATCAAGGCAAGACAGAGGTTTCTTATAACGGCTTCGTCAGCTTCAATTACTTAGGCAAGAAGCTCGACCTGCTAGGCGTTGAGGACTATGTACGCTATCAGTATGAGTTCCAGACCCTGCGTGGCAATGACGACAAATGGGCCAGCATTTTTGGTGGTGATATCAACTCGCCAACGTTCTATACAGGTGTCAGCGATTATATTTCGCAGACTTATGGCAATCGTGCCGGTATCGATTGGCAGGACGAGGTGTTCGGCAAGACCGGTATCACCCAGAACCATAACGTCAACATCAGTGGTGGTACGGAAAAGACCAGATATCTGTTGAGCTACAACTACACGGGTGAGAATGGTATCATGAAAAAGCACGATTATGAGAAGAACTCTATCCGTTTGAAGTTGAATCACGAATTGTGGAAGGGTGTACGCTTCGACTTCGCTACCAGTCTGCAGAAGACAACCGTAGACGGTGGTGGTTCACTGGGTGGTACGCTGAAGCAGACTATCCTGCAGCCTGTTACCGGTGGTGTTCGTTGGACTAACGAACAATTGCTGGGTACAGACCTGGCAGATCTTTTCTCTACCATGTATGGTGGCGACAACTATGATGCCAACAACCCCATTATCAACAACAATTCTATTGATAATACAAAGTTCAATCGCTTAGTTACCGTTAATGCAGGTTTGGAAATCGACATTCTGAAAGACCTGACCTTCCGTACATCGGGTAGCTATATGTGGCAGCAGATTCGTCAGGACTATTGGGACAATGGTGCTACTCGTACCGCTCAGGCTACCTATCAGAGTCCTTACGGCTATGGCTATCGTAACAACTCAGAGAAATCCTCATGGCAGTGGACTAATACCCTCAGCTATAACTTCGACATTCAGAAGGACCACCGCTTCGGCGTACTGCTCGGTCAGGAGACTTGGCAACAGGAGAATACCAATATGAACAATACCTATTATAAGTTCTCTGATGGTAACTTTGGTCTGAGCGACGTGTCGATGGGTCAGGACTATGAGCATAAGTCTGGTTCCAGCCGTGTTCGTTTGGTATCATTCTTCGGACGTTTGACTTACAACTATAAAGACCGCTACTTGTTCACTGGTACTCTGCGTGCCGATGGTAGCTCTAAGTTCGCTCGTGGCAACCAGTGGGGTTGGTTCCCCTCAGCTTCTGCCGCTTGGCGTATCTCTGAAGAGGCTTTCATGAAGAACGTCGACTTCGTTGACAACCTGAAGTTGCGCATAGGTTTCGGAACCTCTGGTAACAACAACATTGCCAACAATATGTATGCTACCGACTATGGTTCTGGTCACTATGGATACAATGGTCAGGATTACATCACACTGATTCCTGGAACTACATTGGGTAATGCCGACCTGAAATGGGAGAAGACCACGACAACCAACATCGGTTTGGACTTCTCAATCCTGGGCAGTCGTTTGAACGCCAGCATCGACTGGTATAATAATAAGTCGTCTAACCTGCTGATCAGTAACAAGATTCCTTCTTCAACGGGTTACACCACTCAGATTCAGAACATTGGTGCTATTCGCAACCGTGGTGTTGAAATCGTGATTAACGCTATCCCAGTTCGTACCAAGGACTTCACATGGAGCTCAGACTTCAACATCGCCTTCAACCGTTCGAAGGTAGAAGACATCTATGGTAACGCCGACAACGAGTCCTTTATTCAGGACTATGAGAGCCGTATGGGCTTCAAGATTGAGAAGGGACAGCCTCTCGGACAGTTCTATGGTTTGGTTTACGATGGTATCTACACCACCGACGACTTCATCCAGAATGCTGACGGAACCTATACCCTGAAGGATGATGTTCCCTCACTGAAGGGATTCAACCGTAATTCCGTGAAACCTGGTGATGCTAAGTACAAGCCACAGCCTCACATCCAGAAGGAAGACGGCACATGGGATATCGAATATGACGCTGATGGCCATCCTGTATGGAGCACCAACGACCGAACTGTGATTGGTAATGCACAGCCCGACTTCATCGGAGGTTGGAACAATACCTTTAATTATAAGGGCTTCGACCTGTCTGTATTCGTGAACTTCTCCGTAGGTGGCGACGTGTTCAACATGAGCACACAGCGCTTCATTGGTCCGTATCTGGCTAACGAGAACACCGTGAGCGATATGAACAACCGCTTCGTCCTCATCGATCCTGCAACAGGTAAGGAATCTACAGACCTTGCGCGTCTGGCAGCCCTGAATCCTGGACAGCATGGTGACATGATTTGGAACATCTCTCAGAACAATAAGACTGCTATCTCTGATCATAGCAGCTACTATATTGAGAATGGTTCTTACCTACGCTTCAGCACCATCACGTTGGGTTACACCCTGCCTAAGACGCTGACCCAGAAGTTCCATTGCAGCCGTGCCCGTGTTTACTGCACGCTGAACAACATGTGGACTATCACCAAGTATTCAGGTTATGATCCTGAGGTTTCTGCTACTGCCAGTGCACTTACTCCTGGTATCGACAATTCGTCTTACCCCCGTGCAAAGAGCTGGGTTCTTGGTGTTAACTTAACATTCTAACCAATCAAAATGCATTATGACTATGAATAAAATTATAAAATTCCTGGCAATCCCTGCTCTTCTGATGGGTCTTACCTCATGTGAGGACTGGCTGGAGTTGCCATCAGAGTCAAAGATGGACAGCCAAAGTACCTTTGAGAACATCAGCCGTGCTGAGATGACGGTGATGGGCTGCTATGCTTGGCTGCATACTCAGGAACTGGGCTATCAGTTGCTGGAAGGAACTGACGAGTGTGCCTCTACAGAAAGCAACTCTAAGTACAATGTGTCAAACTATGACTATACTGCTACTTCCAGTATGTTGAGTGGTACCTATACAAATATGTATAAGGCCATTGAATACGCTAACGTTTGTATTGACGCTCTGCCTGGTATGGCTGTAGGCGACGGTGATGCTGCCAAGCGCGATATGCTTTTGGGCGAGGCACTGGCCATCCGTGCTTACGCTTACTGGAATCTGGTACGTTTCTATGGTGATGTGCCTTTTACCACACTTCCTACTAGCAAGACTTCTACATTCTCTTCTTCACGTACCAGTCGTGATGTTATCTGGGATCAGTGTGTGACAGACTTACAAGAGGCTGTTAAACTTTTGCCTTGGAAGAGTGCCGGTATGGTAGCCACTCCTGAGCGTTTCACTAAAAATGCCGCTTATGGCATCTTGGCCCGTGTGGCTTTGTATGCTGCAGGTTATTCTTTGCGTTGGGATCTGAACACTGTTCCTTATCAAGCCAGCACTTGTCGCATTGCACAGCGTGACGATCAGGCTCGTATCAAGGAGTTATATCAGATTGCCGCTGATGCCTGCAAAGCTGTTATCACAAAGGGCGAGAACACGCTGTTGGCTAACTATGACCAGTTGTTCCGCGACTTGGCTTTGGAGCAGTATAACGACGAGACCATGTTCGAGTTTGGTATGCATGGAACCAATGCTGCTGACGTTCGTACAGGCTATACCAATGGTATTCCTGCCAGTGGTACCAGCTATGAAGTCGGAAAGATTGCTGCCCAGATGATGGCCATGCCTACCTTCTACTTCGAGTTCGAGGAGGGTGACCAGCGTCGTGACGTTTCCATCTGTAACTATGGTATCGTGGGTGTCAATAAGGAGAAAGGTTCAACTTATCAGATGGAAACCTTTGCTGGTATGGGTGTTGGTAAGTATCGTTGCAACTGGAAGAAGGAGCGTGGCTCCAGTGACTCCAGACGTGACATCAACTGGCCCTTGCTGCGCTATTCTGATGTGCTGCTGATGTATGCTGAGGCTCTGAACGAGTTGAACAACGGTGCCAATGCTGAAGCTGTGAATGCTGTGAAGCAGGTTCGTCTGCGTGCCTTCAAGAACGATGCCAGCAAGGTGGGCGACATCCCCACAAGCTATCAGGCATTTAAGGACTTCATCATTCAGGAGCGTAAACTGGAGCTGAGCTTCGAGGGCTTCCGTAAGAGTGACCTCACTCGCTGGGGTATCCTCTATGAACACCTGATGGCTGAGAAGAATAAGCTTGTACAACTCTGCAACCATGAGGGCAAGTATGCTAACGTTCCCCAGTATCGTGTCTACAAGCTCGACCAGATTCCTGGTTTGCAGGATCCTAATATCGCCCTGCCTTACCAGAGCGCAACGGAGGCTGATGTGGCCAAGTTAGGCCTTTCAGAAACAGACCTGCTGACCCTGCATACCTTGAACAATGGTTCAAAGGGAATCCTGAAGAAAGATTTGTTGGAGGGTAGCGACGGTAAAGTCTATTTCTCAGCTGCTGACGTACCTGCT
>Ga0247610_10004071_pt1 | contig 15753 bp, 14 predicted proteins | sample 174DNAGHGhighgp2_FD_193483 | JGI IMG/M metagenome (GOLD analysis project Ga0247610, IMG submission 193483) | Sheep rumen microbial communities from Palmerston North, Manawatu-Wanganui, New Zealand - 1742 DNA GHGhigh gp2 | ecosystem: Host-associated > Mammals > Digestive system > Stomach > Rumen... | reverse complement strand
TCGTTGATTGCAACTACCTCATAACCCTCAGCTTCAAACATCTGACGGAAAGCCAGACGACCAATACGGCCAAAGCCGTTAATTGCTACTTTTGTCATAGTGTGTAATAATTTAAATTATTTGTGTATAAATTGTTGTTTCAATTGCGGGTACAAAATTACAATATTTTTTTTATATACAAAAATAAATCGTATAAAAATCTTAATTTTGTAAACAAAATTTATCATTTTCGGCCAAAATCGGCAGGAATTTCGCCCCAAGCCTTGGTGTCCCACTTATAAATGGGGGTGCTCCACGTGTTGTCATGGAGCCACATCTCGGCTTTGCGCACCATGAAAAACAAGTCTTGATTGGATGCATTCCACTCGATCTTTGTCTTGCATCGTTTCTCGCGCACCCAAGCCAAAGCAGTCACGCTATCGGTGTAAATAACCCAAGGCAAGTTGTATTTCTTGATGTACGCGAGACCTAACACGAGTGCGAGGAACTCGCCGATGTTATTCGTGCCCTGCGCAAAAGGTCCGCGACGGAAGACCTCCGTACCGGTGTCGGCTATCACGCCGCGGAACTCCATCACGCCCGGATTACCGCTACAGGCGGCATCAACGGCTAATGCAGGTAAGATGGGCTTAGTCATGAATGAGCATTTTAGTGGTTACTTGTTCGCCATCAATCTCCATCACTACGATGTAGATGCCTCGTGCCGGCGTACCGTTGACGGGTCGTCCCATCGTGTCGTAGATCTTCTTTATCGGAGCAGAGCTTCCTGTGTTTTGGGTACGGCTCGGAGTTGCATCATCGAAGGTCTGCTGGCAGGTATAGATCGTCTTTCCGTCCGTTGTGTTCATTCGGCATTGATAGAGCGTTGTGGTGCCGGCTAATCCCTTGGGGTCATAGAGCCGTTGCATCGTCTCGCCCGGCATCGCTACTCCGTCTGCGAACCACTGGTAGGATACGAATCGGCCGTCTGCATTGCTGACAAACAGCACATCCGTCCACTTGCTATAGAGGTGTCCGGAGAGGGCGATCGTGAAAGAGGAGGTGACGGTGGATTCGCAGTCCAGACCGGTCTCACTGACCGTCACGGTGGCGGTATAGTCACCCGCTACCATCTTGGTCGGAGAGAAGACGAGATCACTGCCGCTGACCGTTCCGGTATAATGGACGCCGTCCACAGCGATGTCGTAGGTATCCGGTGTACCGGTTGAAACAGTGAACGGGATACGTACTTCACTGGCGCTGTCGCATACCATGCTTACCGTGCCGACGGTGATGCGCGGCAGGGCTTTGATGGTTAGTATCAGACTATCGTAACCGCTGGTGAACGTATCGGTACCGATATACGGCGTGATCGGGTAGGTGCCGCTCATCCAGTTAACCTTATTGCCCTCACAGATCGTGGTATCCAGTTTATTGCAACTCATGCGCGTTGGCATATCTATTGTGTCGCTCACCGGACAAGCAAGCATACCGGATATCTCCATCATACGGAGGGTGAATACCATTGATGTATCGCACATGGGCACCTTGACATCCTTCCATGTGAAAGTCTTTTTGCCTTCTCCGGCTATGCTGTAGGTGCTGGTCGGTCCGCCAGGAATAGGCAGAGTGAAGAAGGCCGGTCGATACAACGCATAAGGGATCGTAGCGGTAATCGATACAGTGAAGGAGTCTGCATCACATAGCACGGTGGCCGCATCTTTGGTAACAACGAACGAAGAGATAACCGATGTCATCGGGGAGTTTGGCAGTTTGAATGTCTTTACACAACTGTTCGCTCCATCGAACGATACATGCAGGTTATAGGCTTTTCCTGTTGCCGGTATGTCTGTTATGGTGAGACCGGTTAAGGTCTGCGGAGTCTTGTCGTCCACAGAGTAGGTAGCCGTTTGTTTGGGCAGCCCATCGACCCAATAGGTGAGCGTACCGCGCTGGTTCGTGTAATGGAGGTCGAACGTCAGGGTAGTGGTCAGATCGGTACAAGTCAGCGCGGAGAACGCTATGTTCGCCGTGTCGCTCACCGGTACAACCGGAGCATCGGTGGTCACGCCGGTGATCTGTGCCGTTGTCCAGTTCTCGAAATAGACATCCCATGTATGGGTGGCAGGTGTCAGACCGGTGATGACGATATCTTTATCCAGATTAGTCTTCGTGTCAAATGCCACTGCCGGTAGGGTGTACGGATACTCCGTATTCGTCGTTTGATCTTTGATAATCAAACGTCCGTTCGGGTTCTCGTACTCCACATGCATTTTCACCGTGTAGTTCGGTGCGGCATCGCAATCGAGCGGCACAACTGTAGCGGTGAAAGCATCTATTTTCGGTTCGTGGGATGTAACCACAAACTGCTGCTGCGATTTCACGACTTTCGATACCGTGCTAATCGGATGGAACTGAATATCATCCAGTGCGAAGTCATTACCGATATTGAGCGTGTTCGTGTTGAGGTTCACCACCGAGATGCGTACATTATTGCAATCGGCTGTGGCTGTGTACGTTTTAGAGCACTGATGCCACAAGTTGTTGCGATACTTAGCCAAACTCAAATCCAATACTTCCGATGAGTCTAATTTGACAGGATTAGCCGGATTCGTTATGTCTTCGATATAGAATTTAAACTTGGCAGCATTGTCCATCTCGCCGTAGTTGTTGACGTTCGCCGCCCAGAAGGAGAGCACGTAAGTCGTACCATTTTGCAGTTTCAAGTTGCTGCTGGTGGAAGTGGTAGCATACCAGGCTTTCTTATTGGCTCCGGCTGCGCCCGTTGCAGCATCAAAGAGTGCGAAGTTATTACCGGATTTGGCTGATACCTTGGCGTAGGTTGGGTAGAAATTATACGCGCTGCGCACTACCGCAAAACCGTTACTCTTCTTGTCCGATGCCAAGGAGCAGGTGTCGTAGAAATTCATCTGCGAAGCGGAGTTGTTATAAATGCCCCAGAAATCATTGTCGCTGATGGTACTCTTTTGTTTGTAATTTCCGTAGCCGGTGGCATCTTCATAGTCTCCGTTTTCGATGATATCGTCCATCGAACCGCTGGCAGGGTAGTATTCTTTGTATGTATAGGTGGTCGTGGAGTCTTTGCCGTACGGGTTGATGACAAGCACTTGCGGAGCACCCTTAATCGTATCGCCGTTAGCGAGCCAAACGTAGGTGTTCGCCGGATCATAATCTTTCGGTGTAAGTACAAAACCTTTGCCGGTTAACGAATCGACATTGACAACCGCTACAGCCTCCGTGGCATTCGGTACATCAATCGTGATGACCTTTGTACAATTGGTCTGATCGCCCGCAAAATAAGCGGTGGCTGTAGTAGTCACGCCGCTTGTTGTAGCAGCGGGAACACCATGCAGCGAGAAAGCCTGCGGGCTCTTCGGGGCGGTGATTGTAATAGACTTACCGTCGCATGAAATGACCAGATTACCGTTTGCTTGACCGAAGGCAACCATACCATCCAGTGTGTAGGTGTTATCATCGGCATTCACATTAGACACCGCTGTCTCGAAGGACGTGATCTCGCAATCCAAGTCGCAACTGGTAGAGTTGGTGTTTAATTGAATCAATCTGCGTCCGGAAGGTATGGATGAATGCAGGTAGTAGTACATTACCCCACCGGTGTACGCACTCGGCAATTGGTTTTTGTTGATATCTATCTCTGCATCGATACCACCCAACGGCGTACCGGTTGTTCCGGGAGTAACCTCTGTCCATGTGGTGCCATTGAAGGACATGTACCATCCATGACCTTTTACGTTAGAATATACATATTCGGTGTTGCTCGAATTCAATTTGACCCGTAGTGAGAATGGTCCACCCAAATCATTCGGACAGATGCTGATCTTTTCCATTGTTACACCGCCCGCAGCAATAGTAGCTGCCGAAGCCAGTGAACTGGCTGTCGGGGCATAACCTTTCCAGTCGTAATCAACTACACAGTTGTCATCCAAGTTGTTCTTGGCATAAAACTCATTCAGGAAATTACAATCGCAGCCCGTGTTATCGTCGGGATTGTAGTTATTTGGAATATTGATATCACATGATTGGTTCCATCTGTCATCCCAGTTACCTGCCGTTCCGGTTGAACTCTTACGCACAACGGAAACGAGATCGTACCAAGGCTCTATACCGGACGGCATGGTGCCTACATATACTTTGCTTCCGCTCTCGATGGGAGAAAGAGGAACCCATATGGACTTGGTATTATCGGTGGATTGGAAGAAATAAAGGAATAGTTTTGCATCATCTTTCGACCAATCATTGCCATCTACACCGCTTTGCAGTACGTTAATATAGACTTGCTCGCCTACTTCGTACATACGTGCGCTGACACTCAGCGCGAAGGTCATCAATAAACCTAAAACGATATATCTTGTTTTCTTAGCCACAAGGGCACGATTAACTTCGTTCTTCATAGTTGTTCCTCCTTATTTTTCGATTACCACATTATCATTATGTACCACTTTGACCTCTACGCGGCGGTCACGAGACAGGGCTTCGAGTTCTTTCTCGTCGTTCGGGATACGTGATCCGTGACCGGCGATGATGATACGCTCGCTGTCTATTCCTTGGCAGTAGAGATAGTGAGCCACGGCACGAGCGCGGTTCTTAGACAGGAAGTCATTATGCGAGCTCGAACCTTCCGACGAAGCGTGACCGTCAATCATAATCTTCGCATCCGGTACGCGTTTCAATGCTGCGGCCATCGAATTGAGGTGAGCTTTCGCTTTCTTGGTCAGGACATAACTGTCGAAATCAAAGTATATCTTGTTGAAATTCTCCACCTCTTCTGCCACTTGTTGGATATGCTCCGGAACAATCGTGTCGGCGCGGGCGATGAGAATCGTGTCTTGACGCTCCTTATATTCCGTGTGCGTCTGTTCGCGCATAAACGGCTCGAAGTAATCTTCCATCTCGTGCTTGTCCGGCTTGATATAATGCCAGTGGATACCGACCTTCACGCCTACTTCCCAGGGATGAGAACCGTTAGCGAGCGTCGTGGCGTACGCACCCTTGTATTCGTTCATGAAGGTGAACGTGTCGTCTTTCCAACCCAAGTCCGCTTTGTCGGAACTGTTGGCGTTGTTCATCGAGATATTGAAGTATCCGCCTACCAGCAGGTCTATCTGCTTGGTCAACGGGATGAGTGCACCGAGATCAGCAAAGAACGTAGCCTGCGGACGAACGCTCAGTTGGCCTTTCGACTGCGGAGCATCTTTGTAATCCTTCCTGCCGAACTCGTGCATGTCCGTCAGCGTCAGATCCCATGCGGGGTAGTAACCCGAGTGGTCGATCACACCCTCCACGACCTTGTATTTCTTCGAAACTGAGAAAGATGGAGCGACACCTAAAGCGGCGAAGATACCGGCTTTCCAATCCTCTTTGCGCATCTGGAACTGCACCGAGATAGGTATGCCGAGGTTATGAATCGTCTCCCGCTCACGCCAACTCTTTACACTGGCTGTGTGGTCGTAATGCAGCTCATAGTCCGTGTCGGTCTGATCCTTCCACTGGTAATCGCCGCCGATGTGCGCGAACGAAGTGTAGTTTGTAAACCAGAGACCTACGCCGACACCCCAGTTTTGATGGAAATAGTACGCGTATTGCAGTTGTAACAACGCACTGAATGAACCGTTCACGCGGTTGTCTGCGCCGTCCAACTGATACCCTAAACTACCGTAACCCAAGCCCACATGCGCCTGGATATAATGTCCGCGGCGATCGGTCGAATCGGTGGGAATAACCACCTCACGTTGCTTGGCTGTGCTGTCGGGAATAAATTCTGTACGAACCACCGTGTCCGTCACCGTGCGGATCACCGTGTCGTAATAATGACGGATGACGTACTCCTCATCCGCCCACATCATGCTTGATGCGCATAGTACAATCAATAAGAGAAACAATTTGTGTTTCATGGTGTTATGTGTTTTTGTTTTTTATGTGACCCGACCGGGAATCGAACCCGGATCTGAGCTTTAGGAGAGCCCCGTTCTATCCATTGAACTATCAGGTCGTGGTTTTAGCACCTGGACGGAAACTCCCCATACTCCTCGAAGGTGTAATTTAAAAAATCGTTCATCGGTTTACCCGCTGCGGCTATTTCCACGATTTCATCGAGAAAATCCGGTGCACTTACCTGCTCGTCCGTCAGCGGCGTGCTAAACGTATAGGTCTTATGCTTCAACCAATCGGCGTGCTTGAAGTTCGGATCAAATCCTGCAGGCACTTTCTTGAGCATACCCCAATAAGGGTCGAAGTCATCGGAGAAATATTTCTTCCACGAAGGTGCTGCCATGATGGCTTCCACCTCTTCGTAGTTTGCTTCTATCTCCTTACGCAGCGCGTCCAGCAGCTCCTTGCCCGGATCCCATATACCGCCGGCGAACATGCACTGCCCGGGTTGGATATGTACGTAGTACCCGCCCCGCATGGATTTCTTGCCGAACGTCTTCGGTTGTCCAGGAACACCGGAAGCGGGGAAGACACCGAACCACTCTTTGTACGGCCGTTTGTCGTGGCTGAACCGTACATCGCGGTATATACGCCAGATGCAGTCTTTGGGTTGGAGCACCGCCAGAGAAGGATCAAGTTCGGCGAGGCGCTTGATATATTCTGCACTGAAATCCACAAAGCGGGCATAGCAGGCTTGGTACCATGCTTTGTTCTCGGTAAACCACTCGCGGTTATTGTTCGCCGATAACGCCTTCAGAAACTCCAAAATCTCTTTCATCCTAATTTAGCCATGCAACGTTTCAAACCGTCCAACCAATACGGAATCGTGACACCGAAGGTCTTTTTGAATTTCGACTTGTCCAATACGCTATAGTGCGGACGGGGAGTCTTGTATTGATATTCTTCCGATAAAATCGGGCGAACTTGACAGTTCTTGATGCCCGCTAACTCGTGAATGGCCACGGTGAAATCGAACCAACTGCAAACACCTTCGTTCGTGAAGTGATAGATACCCGGATGCCACATCGGGCACTCGATAACGGTAAAGATTGCCCAAGCCAAGTCGGCCGCATAGGTAGGCGTTCCGATCTGGTCAAATACCACGCCCAACGACTCTTTCTCCTTGCCCAACTTGATCATCGTCTTCACGAAGTTATTGCCGTATTCGGAGTACAACCAAGCCGTGCGCAGGATCACTGCCTCCGGACACTCCGCCAGCAGTCGCTTCTCGCCTTCGTACTTGGTACGACCATAGGCGGTGCGCGGTGCAACCGGGTCGGTCTCGCGGCAGGGGATATGTTCATCGCCGGAGAAGACATAATCCGTACTGACATGAATCACCTTAATGCCCTGACTACCCAAGACACCCAGCGCCTCGGCGTTGATCTTCAGCGCCGTCACTTCGTCCTCTTCCGCCTTATCGACGTTCGTGTATGCGGCGCAGTTCACAATCAGGTCAATCGCATACTTGGCTACAAAAGCCGACACCGCTGCTTTGTCCGTGATGTCTAACACCTGTACATCGTCGCTTTCCACCACGTCCGTAAAGAAATAATGATGCTTCGGATGCTCTTTACTCAGCACCCGCATCTCGTTGCCTAACTGGCCATTCGCGCCTGTTACTAAAATATTCATATTAGAATGGATTGTCTAAGTCTTTTAACAAAGGATGACGCGTATCTTTTTCGCTGATGATACGCAAGTCTTCGGGTATTTGCCAATCGATGGACAAGTCCGGGTCATTCAGCAAGATACCTCCGTCCGCTTCGGGATGGTAGAGGTTGTCGCATTTGTAGTTGAAGATAGCCGTCTCGCTCAGTACGGAGAAGCCGTGCGCAAAACCCTTCGGAATAAAGAACTGACGCTTGTTCTCGTCACTTAACTCCACGCTATACCACTGCCCGTACGTCTTACTACCTTTCCGCAGATCGACCGCTACATCGAGTACGCGACCGACGGTACAGCAAACGAGTTTAGCCTGCGTGTAAGGCGGACGCTGAAAATGCAAACCGCGTACTACGCCGTAACTCGAACAACTCTGGTTGTCCTGCACAAATCGTGCGTCAATACCCGCTGCACGATAGCGTTCTTCGTTGTACGTCTCTACGAAATAACCGCGTGCATCCTTGAACACCTGCGGCTCGATAACCAATAATCCCTCAATCGGAGTTTTAATAATTTCCATACTCTATTCACAAAAAGCGCACAAAATTACTGCTTTTTTTGCATATATGCAAATTTTGGGACATTTTTTTGATCGAAAATGCGCCGGAGAGGGGTTCGATGGCGCGTTTGGATGGGTTTAAGACGGAAGTTGATGGGATCAAAGGAGACGGGTTCGGCGGCAGAGACTGCAGCTTTTTGGGCAGCTTGGAGTTCGCGATAGATAGCTACGTAGGCATATTGGTAGAAGCGGGAATAGGGCTTCATACCGGGTTCGGGCTTTTCGCCGCCTTTGAAGACTTTGAAATAGTGGTTCAAGAAGCGAAGATGCCACTCGAGGCCGGTACGGGATGTGTCGTGTTCGAGGGCGTGGGCTTGGCGTTGGGCCTCTTTGATGAGTTCGCGGTTTGCTACGCAGGCTGCAGACCAAGTCTTTGGGAAATGGTAGGTATAGAGTTGGAGGACTTTGTTATTACGCGGATAACGGCGAACGATGATGTGTTTGCGGCGCTTATAGCCGTCTTTGGGGTCGTTCATGGCACCACAGAAGTATTCGATGCCCACGACGGGCTCGAAGTAGCGTATTCCACGGGTGTGGAGCGCCGAAATCTCGGAAGAAGGAACAAAGTGGTCGATGGCCTTATCCAAACCGAGAATTGTGCTTGTTTTTAAATGCCGTGCCATGTATTGTAAAGTATTGATATTAGGTTAATTACAGCGTGCTAAAATTTAGTATGGTCTAGGAAAAGAAGGACGCGGGTACCATGAGAGGTGTGTGCGGGTTGATTTCAAAATCCTAAACTCGGTGCAAAGATACGAAAAATATTTGGAATATGCAAGAGGGAGGGGATTTTTCTGTGAAAAATGTCCGGATCAAATCCGGACGCAATGGACGAAATAGAACGGCGGCGGATAGAATCCGCCTGCAAGGAACGAACAGGGGCGAACAGCGCAGCGCGCGCTTGTGGAGCGGGCAGGGCGGGAGATAGGACGCCGCATACATGCGCCGTGGCATAGGGAAGGCTGTAGGGGCTGGCATGGCGGGACGGCATATCTACCGGACGCTCCGCAAGCCCAAATGGCATATCGCAGAGATATGCCGGCGATGGACTAATCTGCCTATGTCCGAGCCATAAACAAGAAAAGAATAAGAAAAATGTAATGAAAAACGCGCGCGGGCTTGTGTATATAAAAAAAAAGTTGTACCTTTGCAGGCGCAAAGGTTTTTGAAAGGCACAAACAAGCAAAAACGCACAAACAAGCAAAACACACAAACAAACACACAATAACAAATAAATCTAATTAGTATGTCAAGCGTAAACAAAGTGATTTTAATTGGTAACGTAGGCGCAGATCCAGAAGTACGTTATTTGGACAGAGGAGTAGCGATCGCAACTTTCAATCTCGCGACGACCGAACGCGGGTATGTGATGCAGAATGGAACCCAAGTGCCGGACGTGACGGAATGGCACTCGATCGTGCTCTGGCGTAACCTTGCCGAATGGGCACAGCAGAACCTACGAAAGAGCATGAAGGTGTATGTGGAAGGTAAACTCAAAACACGCTCGTGGGAGAAAGACGGCCAGATCCGCCGTAAGACCGAAGTGATCGCAGAAAATATTCAGATTCTTTACCGTCCGGAGATTTATCGTAACAATGACCGAATGAGCGCGGCAGAGCCGCTCAATGATGCGCAAGAAGCGCCTAATGATGGTGCTCAAGAAGCACAAAACCCCGAAGAGAACGGATTCTTTAACGGCATATTCAGATGACCAATAAAGAGCGATATTGCAAATGGGCAGCGGAACAGGAGTATGTGCCTCTGTTCATGATGCCTTGGTGGATGGACGCGGTGTGCGCAGGTGCCGAATGGGATGCGTTGCTCGCCGAAGATAGTGAGGGAAACATCCTCGGCGCGATGCCTTATCTGCTCCGCAAGCGGGCGTGGTTCAAGTACATCATCATGCCCCCGCAGACGCCTATCGGCGGTATATGGGTGACGCCCGAGGTTACCGCAGACAAATGGAAGACTGCCGAAGTGTGCCGTCAGATCAAAGAGCAGTTGGACGCCATGCATCTTGCGTATTACTACCAGCAGTTCCTGCCCAACAGCCTGTGTGTCGATGCCCTCAAAGCGCTGGGGTGCAAGACTAAAGAGCACACGACTTACCGCGTTGATGACTTGAGTGATCTCAACAAACTGATCGAGTCGTTTAGCAAGAGCAAACGCCGTGAACTCCAGAAATCGCTCAGCCTCCACGCCGAGCGGAGCATGGATGTAGAGGATTTCTATCGTTTCTACGCGCAATGTATGAGCGAGCGCAAGCATAAGGTGCACTTCACGCGCGAGTTCCTATTAGTATTGGAGCGCAAGGCAAAACGTCTCAACCAATGCGAGATCATCAGCGTCCATGATGCTGACGGCCATATACACGCTGCCGCATTTGTGGTATGGGACACGAACTATATGTACTACCTCCTTCCTACTTACAGCCCTACTTATGCCGAATCCGGTGCAGGTGCGTTACTGGTTCTCGAGGCCATGAAGCGGGCTAGGGAGAAACATATACGGTTTGAGTTCGCAGGCACTTTCAGCAAAAACTCCATCAAGCATTACAAGCAATTCAACGCCACCCCGGCGAAGTACTACTCCGTGGAGAAATCCTATCGTTGGTGGTCTTTCCTGATATCTTGGTTCGCATGAGCGAGAAAGAGGCCTATATAGCATTCTGCGCGCAGACACCGGAACTTCCGCTCTTCTTGCAGCCCTGGTGGTTAGATGCCGTGACATGCCCCGACCACAAAGAATGGGAGGTGCTTTTGGCGCGCAACAAGCAAGGCGAGACAGAAGCCGTTTTGCCTTTTGTAACGGGCACACGGCTGGGTTTGCGTTATGCGCTCACGCCACAACTGACGCAATACACAGGCGTGTGGATCAAGGAAGTCGAAGGTGAGACGGTTACAGAGCGTTTGAGCCGTGCGAAGCGTTTGCAGAACGACCTCATCGCCCAACTGGAAGCAAAGAAAATCGCCTTTTTCGATCTTAAGTTCCCGCTGACTTATAGGTACTGGTTGCCGTTCTACTGGGCGGGTTACCGGCAAGAGACGCATTATACGTATCGGATAGAGGACATCTGCGACCTCAAGCAAGTGTTTGCCGGGTTTGATTATTCCAAGCAAAAACAAATTCGCAAAGCACAAGAAGCCGGAATAGTGATCGATTTCGAGATGCGTGCGGACGAGTTGTACGACCTGCAATGCGCCCAACTGGACGAGCGGGGAAGCAAGGATGTATTGAGTCGCGAATTGGTACGTTCGGTGGTCAACGAGAGCCGCAAACGCGGTCAAGGGTTGATCGCCCGAGCCAAAGATCCGGAAGGGAACACGCACGCAGCTGTTTTTGTGGTATGGGACGAGCATAGTGCGTGGGAACTGATATCCGCTATTCATCCTGATTATCGGGCAAGCGGCGCTTCGACCTTGGTGGTCTGGGAGGCAATGCAGCGAGTTGCAGCAAAGACCAAAGCATGGGATTTTGAGGGCAGCATGATAGAGGCTGTGGAGAACTCGTTTAGGCTTTTCGGCGGTGTACCCGTACCGTACTACGAGATCTACAAGAAAACCAAACTCATTCAACTGGTCGAGTTATGCAAGAAGTAAGTCGGGATATATTCTACCAGACTATCGCGACCTGGGAAGACGTACCTTTCTGCCAAACGGAGGGTTTTGTGCGAATGCAGAGTGGCGATGATGCCTCCCGTGTGCGTTATTTTCTGGATGAGCAGATAGGTTGTGCCGCCCATGTGAAGCGCTGTTTGGGACGGACGATGCTGATGATCGACACCGAGTGTCTCAAGCATAAGCAGACGAAGCCGGCGGTGTTTAGTCGGTTTTATGAAGCGCTTCGCCAGACAGGAGTCGATATGATCGAGTTGAACAGTCGACGTCCGTACCTCGCTGATCATGAGGTAGGTATGCGGCAGGCAGGATTCTTGCGTCCGCTCGGATCGTTCAGTTATGAGTTGACCAACCTGATCGACCTGACTCAACCCTTGCGTTTTAACGAGAACTGGCGGCGTAACCTCAAGCAGTCGGAAGCCTTGGATCTGCGCTTACAGCGGATCGATCAGCCGACCGAAGCGGACATAGCGGACTTGCTGCAACTCTACCGCGAGATGGGGGAGCATAAGCATCTGGCGGTACCTTTTACGGAAACGCAGTTGCGCGTCTTACTGAGCGATACCCATTTTCATCTATGTTTCATCTGCCAAGGCAAGGAACGCCTGAGCGCCATGATCTACCATCAGGTAGGCACTCACGCAGGCTTACTCTATGCGGCAAACGGAGACCAAGCGAATGAGGTGCATGCCGGTTTTGCGATGTACCAACAACTGTTGACATCTCTGGCCTCGGAAGGCGTACGGACTTTCGATTTGGAGAAGATGGGTGCATCGGCTCATTCGACGAATGCGGTCTTTATCTTCAAACAAGGCATTCGCGGCGAAATGGCACCGCTTTGCGGTGAGTGGGCTTGGTATAAACGCCGCTGGTACGGTCTCGGGATGTATCTGGTTAAGAAATATCTATGGAAAAAGCAGCAGGCATAACGACTCCGCGCTATATTCATCTCGTTCTGACGCGTTTTAATCTCCAGTACGAAGAGCAAGACACCATGGGTATTCAGCCGGAATGGTTGGAAAAGCGGTGCACTTTGTTTGAGCAGTACTGTCTGCCGTCTCTACAGGCGCAGACCTGTCAGGATTTCATCTGGATATTGGTAATGGACGAGCGGACGCCTGAACCTTACCGTTCGCGTATCAAGAGCTACGCGCAGCAAATGAGCCAAATCCGAGTCATCAGCGTAAGCTATCGGCCGGACACAGAAGGATATTTCCATGATTTAGGCAAACAATACGGCGGGAATAACATCGTTCTCATCACCAGCCGCATTGACAACGACGACCGCTTTGCACCAGACTATATCGCTCGCGTGCAAGCCTTGGCCAAAGAGGGGCGAAGAGGTATTATCAGTTTTCCTGAAGGCAGACAAACGTTTGTGAAAAGCGGAAAGAGTTACCGCGTCCGGTTTGTTGACAACCATTTTTTGAGCCGTATTGAAACGGACGGTTTTTATACAGCTTTGGGCTTCCAACACCGCGAAGCTACCCGTTTAGGCGTTCTTGCCGTTCCGACAGCCGAACCCATGTGGGAAGAGATGGTACACTCATCCAACATGCTCAATGACTATAAACCCGAATACGATTATTATATTACCGGTTTAGGTGAGATGGCGGATCTTACTTGGCGTTGGATTCGATTCCAGTGCATGCGCGCCGGACGTTTATTGAAGCGACTCTTCGTAGCGTCTGACAAGAAGTAACTGCCATATATACCGCGCAAAAGAAACCACCGCGCTACCAATGGAGTAGCCGGCAACGGCTATCAGGAAATCATTCCTCCAGATTCCAATCAAGACGCCTATTGTACGGGCGACTGCCATCAAGATCTCGAAGCCGAGTTCTATTTTCTGCTTGGCAAAAATATCAGGAAGGAAACCCGTTGACAGAACGAGTGAGGCGCCTGTCAGCCAAGGCAACATCCAGCGGATATACTCTCCCGTTGTTCTCCATTCGTCGCCCAACAACCAGGCGGTAAGAGACGGCAACACAAACCACAAAAGCACGAAGAACGGAATGATTATCAGCAATGTCCAAACAGTGAAGCGTTTGTATAATGCCCGGATGGTTTGGCGGGCATTGACCATCTCCGTTGTTTTCTGGTAGAGCACTTGGTACAGCGCGCGCGTGATCATGCTGATGGGCATAAATGCCAGCATGATAGCCATCCCCCAGAAGCCGACGAGTCGTGCTCCGAAGAGGGGAGTAAGCACCAACACCGGCAACTGACCGACTACATTATTAAGCACCGCGCGCGGAGTGGAGTATTTCGGGAAATTGGCATATTGCGCCGCCACTTGCCGACATGCCGCTTTATCGATGCTGCATAGCGGACGTAGCAGTCGGCGTCCGGCAAGGCTCAGCGATAAGGCCAGAGAACAAAGCGGGGAGAGAATAGAAGCGTAGATGAGTCCACCGCATGTGGGCAAAAAGGCAAAGCCCGTCTTATAACCGGCAGAGAACAACGATTGCGAGATCTGATAACCGGAAATACGTCCGTATTCTTTGCGGCGGATGTACCAGTAGTTCAACACGTTCCAAATACCCATCAGCATCACATAGAACGGCAGCAGCCAGTAAAAATGCGCTAGATCCGGTGATTTAAAAAGCGCAGCGATAGGCTTGGCAAGAGGAATAGTGAGGCACAGGAAGAGCGTCAAAACACCGATAGATAGCAGGCACAAATGAACGATGGCGCGCGCATCCTCTTCTTTCTTGGGCAACACGATGGCATTGTACCATTCTAAGGTGGATAACAAAATCAACACCCCACCAATACTGCCAAACAAATTCAGCAAGCCGAAATCCTCCGGCGCATAGAGACGCGTCAAGATGGGATAAATCAGCAGGCCTATCGCCTGAGCGAGCACGTTTGCCGTGAGGAGTTTACCTACATTTCGCGCAGAGGACGAATGCCATATTTGGGACACGAATTGCTTCATTTGCGGGTGCAAAATTACAAAAATATTTGTAAATATACAAATTTTTCGCTTTTTATTTGCACAAATCGTAAAAAAGTTGTACCTTTGTAGCCGATTTTGATAATCACGACCTAAAAAACACAGCATATGCAAGTAAAAAAATCAGAACAAGCCAGTTTGGAGAAGGACAAACTCGTTTATGTATTAATGGGTTTGGTTTTCACTTTAAGCCTCGTTTACGCGGCGCTGGAGTGGACAGAGCGTGAGGTCACGAAGTATGAGGTGACCGACACAGAATTCCTTTTTGAGGAAGAAGTGGAGATTCAGCAAACGAGTCAAGAGACTCCTCCCCCGCCCCCACCCCCTGCCGTACAAGAGGTGGAAGTGCTCAATGTCGTAGAGGATAACGTCGAGACCGAGTCGATCGAGGTGAACACCGAGGATGACAAGGAAGCCGAAGTGGTTATCGCTGCGCCGGTAGAGGCACCGGTAGAGGAAGAGGAAGAAGAAGTGGTCTTCGTAGTCGTTGAGTCGATGCCGGAGTTCCCGGGTGGTCAACAGGCGCTCTTCAAGTACTTGAGCGAGAACGTGAAGTATCCGGTAATCGCACAAGAGAACGGTATCCAAGGTCGCGTTATCTGCCAGTTCGTGGTTAACAAAGACGGTTCGATCGTTGATGTAGAAGTAGTACGTTCCGGTGGTGATCCGTCGCTCGACAAAGAGGCCGTTCGTGTCATCAAGTCGATGCCGAAATGGAAACCGGGTAAGCAACGTGGTAAAGCTGTTCGCGTGAAATACACCGTTCCGGTTAATTTCAAACTCCAATAACCGGTTTAGAACCGGAGCAAGCCAGCCATGCGGATCCATGGACTTAGCATATAGAGATATAAGCTATTGTAAGAATGTCGGTGCTAAGCGTGCCGACATTCTTCGTAAAGAGCTGGGTGTTCACACGGCTCTGGATCTGCTGCGCCAGTATCCGTACAAGTATATCGACCGCAGTCGGTTCTATAAGATTGCCGAACTGGAGGACGAGGACACTT
>Ga0247610_10004070_pt1 | contig 15754 bp, 16 predicted proteins | sample 174DNAGHGhighgp2_FD_193483 | JGI IMG/M metagenome (GOLD analysis project Ga0247610, IMG submission 193483) | Sheep rumen microbial communities from Palmerston North, Manawatu-Wanganui, New Zealand - 1742 DNA GHGhigh gp2 | ecosystem: Host-associated > Mammals > Digestive system > Stomach > Rumen... | reverse complement strand
CATAGCATCTTCAAGAAGTGCTCTATCAAATACATTAACATTAATGTGGTGAGATAGTTGACAAAAGTATCCATCTAATAATGAACATAAGTTTTTAATTCTTGTATCTTTGTCAGATCCTAATGCAGAAGGTACGATAGCAAATGTGTAGCTAATACCATCTTCAGAATCTTTATAATCTAGTTTTGCAATTGTGTTTAATACTGCAACTGCACCATTTGTATCTCTACCATGAACTGGGTTTGCACCAGGTCCGAATGGAGCTCCACTTTCTCTACCATCAGGAGTATTTCCAGTTTTCTTTCCGTATACAACATTTGATGTAATTGTAAGAATACTCATTGTTGGTTTTGCATTTCTATATGTTCTTTGTTTTCTTAGTTTTTCCATAAATTCATGTTGGATTTTAACAGCGATAGAATCAACTCTATCATCATCGTTACCGTATTTAGGGAAGTCACCTTCGATTTCATAATCTGTAGCAAGTCCAGTTTCATCTCTAATTACTTTAACTTTTGCATATTTCATAGCTGAGAATGAATCTGCTACAATTGAAATACCAGCAATTCCACATGCCATAGTTCTTAATATTTCTTTATCATGTAAAGCCATTTCAAAGCTTTCATAACAATATTTATCATGCATATAGTGAATAATGTTTAGTGCATCTATATAGATACCAGCAACATAATCCATCATTTTATCGAATTTTTCCCATACTTCATCATAGTCTAAGTATTCTGAAGTAACAGGAGCATATTTAGGTGCAACTTGCTTTCCAGAGATTTCATCTCTACCACCATTTATTGCATAAAGAAGTGTCTTAGCAAGGTTTGCTCTTGCTCCGAAGAATTGCATTTGTTTACCAATTCTCATTGCAGAAACGCAGCATGCGATTCCATAATCGTCACCCCAATAGCTTCTCATTAAATCATCGTTTTCATATTGAATAGCACTTGTTTCTATACTCATCTTTGCACAGAATTTTTTAAATCCTTCAGGTAGGCGAGTAGACCATAGTACTGTTAAGTTTGGTTCTGGTGATGGTCCAAGTGTTGATAAAGTATGAAGAATTCTAAATGAGTTTTTAGTAACTAAAGTTCTTCCGTCAATACCCATACCACCAATTGATTCTGTAACCCATACTGGGTCACCACTAAATAGTTCATTATATTCTGGAGTTCTTAAGAAACGAACCATTCTTAATTTCATAACAAAATGATCCATTAATTCTTGTGCTTCTTCTTCAGTAAGAATTCCAGCATCCATATCTCTCTTAATATAAATATCTAAGAATGTAGATGTTCTACCAAGGCTCATAGCAGCTCCGTTTTGTTGTTTAACAGAACCTAAATAACCAAAGTATAGCCATTGAATTGCTTCTTTCGCATTTGAAGCTGGCTTTGAAACATCGAATCCATAGCTTTCACACATTTTCTTGAAATCTTCTAATGCTTTAAGTTGTTCAGAGATTTCTTCTCTAGAACGAATTATTTCATCAGACATATAATTTGAACGTGTATTTTCAAAATCATATTTCTTTTCTTCAATTAATTTGTCAACACCATAAAGTGCAATACGTCTAAAGTCACCAATTATTCTACCACGTCCATATCCATCTGGAAGACCTGTAAGTAGGTGAGAGCTTCTAGCTGCTCTTATCTCTGGTGTATATACTGAGAAAACTCCATCATTATGAGTTTTTCTATAGTTATGATAAATGTCTTCTATTTCTTTAGATACTTCATAGCCATATGCTTCACATGACTTTTCAACTATACGAATACCACCTTCAGGCATAATAGCTCTTTTTAGTGGTTCATCTGTTTGAAGACCAACTATTTTTTCTAATTTCTTATCTATATATCCTGGTCCATGACTTGTTAAAGTAGAAGCTCTGTCGCAAGATACGTCAAGTACTCCTTTTTTCCTTTCTTTCTCAAATAACTTTAAAACCTTATCCCAAAGCTTCTTTGTAGAATCGGTTGCATTGCAAAGGAAAGAATCGTCTCCTTCGTATGGAGTATAGTTTTTTTGGATGAAATCTCTTACATCAATTCTATTACTCCAGTCTCCACGATTAAAATCGTGCCATTGTTCAAAATCCATTTTTTACCTCCTAAGGCCTTATATTTTATTGTTTTTAAAAAAACTAATAATTATTTTTAATTTCCGCATAACATCATACCACAGAAGAGCTCAATTATCAAGTAAGCATAAGTGAAAAATGTGTGAAAATGAATTTACATAATATGTTAAATTTTTGCAAAAAGTATTGCTTTTATATACCCAAGTGGTATAATAAATGTGGTTACCGTCATAATAAATTTTAAGGAGGTAGACACTATGTCTAAGACGGAACGCAACATGTTTACTCGGGGACTGATGATCATCATCGCAATGGTTATCATGGCAGTCTCTATGCCGATCACTGCATTGGCATCCGACAGCTTCCAAGTGGGAGCAACTGTCTACGTGAACGTGAATGACTACCTCAACCTCAGGAAAGAGCCCCAGGGCGAAATCATTGGACAGATCGCGCGTGGCGAAACCGTAACCATTCTGGCTAAAAAAGACCGTGATGGATACTACAAGGTGAGAGTAAATCGAACCAATGAGACTGGCTTCTGCTATGGAGAATATCTTACGCAGGAAAAAATCTCGAAAAAAGGTAACGCAAACGCAACTGCAACTGTCAAAAATGAAACGCTCAAGGTCGGAGATATTTATAGCATTCATACTGCTGTAACGCTTCGGCTTAAAAAGGAACCAAGCATCAAATCAAACTACTATCGGTTCTTCTCAGACGGAGAACAGCTCAAAATCTTGGACACAAAAGTACAAGAAGGATATGTGAAAGTACTTGCCTTAAAAGACGGGCAGGAGGGCTATGCATACTTCAAGTACATGACCAAGATCAAAGATGCTGAAACTCCTACTAGGGAACCGGAAGCCGCTACCGTTGTAAACAAATGGTATGTGGGACAGAAGGTGATTGCTCACGTTCCTCAGAAACTCATTTTGAGAGAACAGCCTTCTGCAGATGCTCGGGCTCTGGACTACTTGGACCCCGGTACGGAGATGAAAATCGTGTCGAATAAACTTGAGGGATATTATATCCAGGTCGAACTTGTCGGAAGCGGCAGGGGAGGTTACTGTGATACTCGCTATCTTGAACCTGTACTTGGTGAAGGACAAGCGGTTCCTCAAACGTTTGAAGTCGTGCGCGGAATGATTCTGTATGTTACCGGCGATGGATACCTTAATTTCCGTGAAGATCCAAGCTTTTCTGATAACGTGCTGTTCCAGCTCAAAGTTGGGACGCAGGTTAGAGTGCTTAGTTCTGAGATTACTGAGGGGTTTGTTCAAGTCTCCACCACATCTGATGGAGAAGTCGGTTATGTTCAGCTCAAGTACTTAACCATCAACAAGCCTTAATGTCTGTGTTCCTAATGCCTCAAGTAACCTTAGGACCCGTTGGTTCGCACACAATTTGCGAGCCTTCGGGCTCTTTTCATTTTATGGACAATTGTAATCAAAACTTAATTTGACACGCTATTTTAATAAATATATAATGAGAAAGGAAATTTTTAGAACAAATAAGGGGGAGGAAATATGAGAGTTATATTAGCTTCACAATCACCAAGAAGAGCAGCCATTCTTGATCTTGCAAGAATTGACTACGAAGTAATACCAAGTGATTATGTTGAAAAAATAACACCAACAGATGATATAGAAGAATTATCTATTAGTCTTGCATATGGAAAAGCAAAAGATGTATTCGATAATACTCAAGGATTAAGAGCTGTTATTGGCGCAGATACTATGGTTGTAAAAGATAATAATATATATGGAAAACCAACTGATAGACAAAATGCCATAGAGATGCTTACAGATCTTCAAGGAGATATTCATTCTGTTTATACTAGTTTAGTAATTCTTATAGAGACAGAAGATGGAACAAAAGAGTATAAAGAAGTAATAAAAACAGATATTTCCGTTAATCCAATGTCACGTGAAGAGATAGAAGAATACATAGATGTAGAAGAGCCAATGGATAAAGCTGGCGCTTATGCAATACAAAGTAGTTTCGCAAGATATATAGATGCTGTAGAAGGAAATTATATGAGTGTAATTGGACTTCCAGTAGATAGGGTATATGCAATATTAAAAGAAAATGATTGTATTTAACACAAATTAAAACTCCTAGCTTTTGCTAGGAGTTTTTTTATTTCATTTTAGCAAATACTTCGTATTGAAGTGCTTTTTTAACTGTTTCCCATTCTTCAACTGGAATATCAGAAACAACTAATGCGTTTGTTCTTGTTTGAACAACTTCAAAAATATCTAAGTTTGCATATCTACTATTTGGTTCAAAAATCTCATCATGATTATTTAAAACTACATAGTTCTTACCATTCTCTTTACACATGAATGAGAAAAGTAGTTCTATATCTAATATTTCTTTTTTTGTATTTATAACTCTAACAGGATTTCTTTTCATTTTTGGTACCTCACTTCTTTTCATCTACTGGTTTTAATGTAGTAAAGAATGGATTAGACATAATGTCATCATCTGAAATTTTCTTATTAGGATCTGTCTCAACTTTATTAGCTTTAGCAGTTTCTGATTTAGTTGGAGCTTCAGGATTTTCTTTACCACTCGTTAAGTCAAGAATTTGTCTCATAGTAGATAAATCTAGTGGAGTTGTATTAAACATTAAAATAAAATGATCTTTAGGAATATAATTAAAACTTCCAACTTGAACAATTGATTTTGAAGTTTTATAATAATCATTCATTTTTGATGTTATTAAATTAGTATTATAAAAAGCTACTAATGTTTCTAAATCTTGCTTTAAAAGAATAACAGAGCCTTCAATAGGGAATACAACTCTCATCTTTTTTCCTCCTAAGTACAATTATATAAAATATTATATAGATAATAAAAAAAGATTTCAACACTTATAAAAAAATTAGTGGCACGATAGAAATACTTGTGTTATAATCAAAACCATAAAGAGGTGACAATATGAAATTAAACATCGTTCTAGTCGAACCAGAAATACCACAAAATACTGGAAATATAGCAAGAACATGTGCCGCACTTGGCGCAAGATTACACCTAGTTTATCCACTTGGCTTCTCAATTTCAGAAAGAGAAGTTAAAAGAGCAGGTTTAGATTATTGGGATAAACTATGGATTGAAGAACATTTAAATTTCAAAAGCTTTTTGGAGAAATATAAGCCAGAAGAGAATAATATGTTCTTTGTAACTACCAAAGGGAAAAAAGTATATTCCGATGTTGATTATTCTAATATGGAAGAAGTATTCTTACTATTTGGAAAAGAAACAAAGGGACTTCCTGAGGATGTGCTTCTTAAGTACATAGACAAAACAATAAGAATTCCAATGAGAGAAACATTAAGAAGTTTGAACCTTTCAAACTCAGTTGCAATCGTTGCTTATGACGTTTTTAGACAAGCAAATTTTAGTAATTTAGAAGAAATTAGTCCATATTTTGACGATAGACTGTAAATACTGAAATTTATTGATTTTAATAGCAATTTGTGGTATAATTAAAGAGTGGAGATACAAAAGAAAGAGGAGGATTTAATATGAGAAAAATAATACTTACAGTATTAGTTGTAATTATATTAACCGGATGTTTATTTGCTTTTTCTGGATGTAAGATGGAAATCGAAGCAACAGATAATTCAGTTTCTGCATCAGTAGATGGAGATACAACTGAAAGAGTAGATAGTATATTAGATTGGATAAAAGCTAGAATCCAAAGATTGTTTAATGGAGAAGAAGTAACAACAAACTCAACTACAAATACAGCTCCAACAAGAGTGTCACCTTCAAGTCAAGCTTAGAAGGAGATTTTAAAATGAAGAAATTTTTGAAAAGAACAATTAGTATTGCTTTATTAGTAGCGTTACTATTTGTTCTTTGTGCTTGTGAAAGCTCAGAGGACAATGCTGAAAATGCAGCACCAGTAAATACGACTAATACAGCATCAACATCAAAAGTTATAAATTATGCTGAAGCAGCAAAAAAGCAAATGGCTGAACCAGCAGAGGGAGAAGAAATAGCTATATTCCATATCAAAGATTATGGAGATGTTAAAGCTAGAGTATTCCCAGAATATGCACCAAAAGCTGTTGAAAACTTTATGACACATGCTAAAGAAGGATACTACAATGGTATTACTTTCCACAGAGTAATAAATGATTTTATGATTCAAGGTGGAGATCCAACAGGAACAGGAACAGGTGGAGAGTCTATATGGGGACAATATTTTGAAACTGAATTACCACCAGAACTTGTACCATACAGAGGTTCTTTATGTATGGCAAGAACAAATCAAATGAATACAAATGGAAGCCAATTCTTTATAACACAAGCACCATATTCAGAATATAATGCAGTTAGAATAAAAGCTTCAAAACAATTCCCATTATCAATAGTAGACCAATATAAATTATACGGAGGAGATTTGCTTAATTTATATAAACAATACACAGTTTTTGGACAAGTATTTGAAGGAATGGATATAGTTGATAGAATAGCAGCTGTAGAAACAGACGCTTATGATAAGCCAACTACAGACGTTGTAATAGAGTCAATAGAAGTTACAACATATTCAAAATAGATTATAAAAAACGGGTATTCTTAAAAAATAAGCATACCCATTTTTTTGGTAAATAAAAGGAAGGGGAACGATATTCATGTACGAAGAGTATGGAATTGACAAAGAAATTATTAAAGTAAGTGAGGAAGTTGAAAAAGAGCTAGAGCCAATATTCAAAAGATATGATGAAAATTGTATGAGAATGAGTGCTAAAGTACTAAAAGCTTTTCAAGATAACAAAGTATCTACAACGGATTTTAATGAAGTTACAGGATATGGATATTTTGATGCTGGAAGAGATAAGCTAGAAAAAATATATGCTCAAATTTTTGGAGCAGAAGATGCTTTAGTAAGACCACAAATTATGAGTGGAACTCATGCACTAACAATAACACTTTTTGGATTATTAAAATATGGAGATACAATGGTAAGTATTTCAGGAGAACCATATGATACATTAAGAGGTGTTATTGGAACTATTGGAGATAGTGAAAACTCACTTATAAAACATGGAATCAAATATGAAGAAATTGATCTAGTAAATAATGATTTTGATTATGAAAAAATAGAAAAAAGAGTAAAACAAGGAAACATAAAATTAATAGAAATCCAAAAATCATGTGGATATTCTCAAAGAAAAAGTATCAATATAGATAAAATAGAAAAAGTTATAAAGCTTATAAAAAGTATTGATAAAGATATTATAGTTATGGTTGATAACTGCTATGGAGAATTTGTTGAAGAAAAAGAACCAACAGAAGTTGGTGCCGATGTATTTGTAAGTTCACTTATGAAAAACTTAGGTGCCGGAATTGCAACAAGTGGTGGATATGTAGTTGGAAGAAAAGATGTAATTCATTCAGTTGCAGAAAGATTAACAGCACCATGTACAGGAAAAGATATGGGTGCAAACTTTAACCAATTATTATCATACTACAAAGGATTATTTATGGCTCCAACTGTAGTTCGTTCAGCCCTTAAAACTATGACATTTGCAAGCAGGATGCTAGAAAAATACGGATTTGACGGAGTTAGTCCAAGATATGATGAAAAAAGAGCAGATATTATTCAAACAATTCCACTTAAAAGTGCAGATAAATTAATAAAATTCTGTCAAGGAATTCAAGTTGGATCACCGATAGAATCATATGTTGTTCCAGTTCCAGAACAAACTCCAGGATATCCAAATGATGAAGTTATGGCTGGAGGAAGCTTTACACCTGGTTCAACAATCGAGCTAAGCTGCGATGGACCAGTGATTGAACCATTTACAGCATATATGCAAGGTGGACTTACATATGAATATGGAAAATTAGGAATTTTAATTGCTATTAATAATATGTTGAAAAAGTAAAAAAATAATTATAAAAAATTTCTATAACACTACGGAGTAAAGAAAAAGCGGGAAATATAAATTTCCCGCTTTTTTTTCAAATATAGTTTGACAAAAAAATTGTTTAATATTAAAATTATTATGATATAGTATTGGTAAAATATGAAAAAATTGCATAAAATTTAGCAATTTAGGTTGATATTTAAAGCATTTTTTAGTATAATTAATAATGTATATGTGAATATTAACCTAAAGGAGGTTTTTAATAAATTATGATAAAAAGGGGAATGAGATTAATACTATTATCAATTGTTATTCTTTCATTCATTACAATGACTGTTAAAACGTACGCAATGTCTACGGGAGAAGAGATTTTAAACTCTACTCAAGCAACAGAACTTGTTCAAATGAGAGAGTCTGCAAAAGATAATATGCAAGAGTATATTGATAAGTACGGGTCAGTTCCATTTGGATATGTAGCGGCTATACTAGATATCGTAAGAATATACAGTATACCATTATGTTTCTTGGGAATTGCACTTGGATCAATATTCCAATACGTATTAGGTATTAGAAAATTGGATGTTAGAGATAGAGGCTTTATGCTTATCATAACATTCGTTACAATACTAATGATATGTCAAGTATTACCATTGATTTTTGCTATAATAGTAAATGGTTGGAGGGGTTAACAAATGAAAGTTTTATTTGCGGTTAGTAATGATAATATATCAAACATGATAATTAAAAAATATGAGAAAGACTATAAGGAGATTATTTCAGCAAATCGTGTCTATTACTTTAACGCAATATTAAAAGAGATACAAAAAGATAAAACATATGATAGAATTGTTATAAGTGAGGATCTAGAGCCTTTCGCTAATTCAAACTACGAACAAATCGATAAGTTTATCTTTGAGAAACTTGATAATATTAGCGACGAAGCTCAGGATATCGATGGAAATGAGACTTCCATAATATTGATTTGTTCTGATAGACGTCAACCTGGAAGCTCTTTTTTAGTTAAATTATTTAGTATTGGTATTTACAATGCCTTACTAGGTACAGACAGAAAAATCGAGTCTGTATGTAAGTTAATAAGTAGACCTAGAGTAAAGAAAGAAGCTAAGATGTATTACAAGATAGATTCTGATGATGCATCATATAGCAACAAGGCCGAAAAAGAAGTTAGCGAATTAGAAATCACTAACATATTAACCCACTTCAAAAAATTAGGAAGAAATACTGATAAATATGCAGATAGTTTTAATAACATTGCTCAACAATATACAGATGATCAATTAAAGATCATCATCAACTGTTTACCAATGAACGTAAAAGCTGTTCTTGAAGATGATTCTCAAAAATATCAAGAGTTAATGTCTTCAGAAGGTATGATCACAAGAGTAAACAGAGAAGCTATTAAGACAAGAGAAGCTGAACAACAAACTGGTATTAGAATTGACATGATAGATAGTCAAGGAAAAGAAAAGATGAATGGACCAATCGTTATTCCATCTTCAGTAAGAACATCAAAAAATAAAGGTCCAGAACCAGTTAGACCAATGGGAAATCCAGTTCAAACATTTGATGGAGGACAAGTAACAGGAAGTGCTCCTCAAGCAGCACCTCAGCCAACAGCACAACCAAATGCACTTGATAATATGGCTCAACAAGGTGCTCAACCAGCACAAAAGAAACCATCAATGTTTAATAAATTGTTAAATAAAAAACCAGCTCCAGCAGCTTCTGCAGCGCCTACACAAGATGTTGGCTCAACACCAGCTCAAGAGCAACCAAAAAGACCAAAACTACCTTTTAATCCATTAGACAATGGAGCAGATAGAAGAGGTAGACCAAAGAAAGGTGAAGAAAAAGGTAAAGTTCCAGAAGCACCAGTTGCAGATGATAATGAAGACTTATCAGGAATGGTTCTTCCAGGAATGGAAGCCTTTGAAGAAACACCTGCTGATACTTCACTTCCAGGAATGGATGATGATTTTGATGTATTAGGAACAAGCAATCCTCCAGCAGCACCAGAGGTTGGTGGAGCAGATGATTTACCAGATGACATGTTACCAAGCATGGATGCATTCGATGATCTAGATGGAGATGGATTTGATGCTCCAACACTAGATGACTTCGATGATGATCTTCCAGGAATGGGTGATGAGACAGTTCCACCTGTTGCAACTGATGATTTACCAGGTATGGAAGATGACTTTGATATTCCACTTGGAGATGATATGGATGATACATCACTTCCAGGAATGGATGATGATATCAACCTAGATACACCTGATGCAGCTCCTGCAGCTCCAGTAGCTGAAACTCCAGCAGCTGAACCAGATGATGAATTTGATATGCAAATAACTGATGATACAGCATCAGATGATTCAATACCAGGATTAGATTCAGATATGTCACTATCTGATTTAGGAGGAGATGATACTTCTCTTCCAGGAATGGATGACGATGTTGAGATGCCAGGATTGGATGATGACACATCACTTCCAGGAATGGATGATGATATAGACATGCCAGCAATGGACGATGATATTGAACCAGAAATGAATATAGATGTTCCAGATGCAGCACCAGCTGCACCAGCTGCAACACCTGCTGCAGCAACAGAGGACACAACAGACGACTTCGATGATGAAGAATTAACAGAAGAAGTTGATTTACCAGGATTAGACGAATTAGACGACTTTGATGAAACAGCAGATGTTTCATTAGATGATGATTTTGATGTTCCTGGAGCAGACGATTCTTTACCTAACATCGATACAGATGTTGCAGGAGAAGATACATTACTAGGCGGATTTGAAGAAGAAACTAGTGTTGAGCCAGAACCTGCTCAAACAGTAAATGAGCCTCAACAAGAAGAAACACAATTGGAGAGCATTAAATCTACAGTTGATTATTCAATGTCAAGTCTAAATAGTTTATTAACAAAAGATAAAAAAGTAGTATCATTTATAGGATCACATAAGAGTGGTACAAGCTTCTTAGTTAATAACATAGCTACTATAACAGCGCAAGTTGGAATTAGTACAGCTATATTAGACCTAACAAAAAATAAAGATTCATACTTTATTTACACAAACAATGAGGAATCACTTAGAAAAATTGCTTATAATTCTATTCAAAAATTGCAAAAAGGATTTGCAGAGGGAATTAAAGTAAATAAGAATTTAACGGTATATACTGCTCTACCAAATAGTAATTCTGATTATTCTGATGCAGAGGCAATTTTATCTACATTAGTTCAAAATCACTCATTAGTATTGATAGACTGCGACTTTAATACAGATCCTGCATATTTTGCAATGTGTCAAGAAATGTATGCAGTTCAAACTATGGATATTTTAACAATACAACCGTTAACAGCATTCCTAAGAGATTTAAAATCAAAAGGAATTCTAGAAACAGAAAAATTAAGAATTGTTATTAACAAGGATATTAAATTAAAGAACTTAAGTCCAAAGCAAGTTATTAGTGGAATGAGTTTCTATAATGATCCATCAATGTCATTCATGACAGAGTTATTTAACAAAGATATGGTTAAGGTTTGTACTATTCCATTTGATACAACAGCTTATGTTTCATATCTAGAAGCATTACCAATCTGTCGTATCTCAATGGAGACAATAAATAGATATGGAAAACCTATTAGAGAAAAATTAAAGATTTTACAAGAAATGGTATATCCACTTGTTGGAAAATCTACAGCACCAAGTGGGGGAGCTTCAATAGGACAACAGGTAGATTACGGAAAAAAAGGTTTTTCGAGCAGTATGAACAACACACTAAATCAGATGAAAAAGAAAAATTTCTAAATAGTCACGGAAAGATTAGTAGAGGTGAGAAAGTGATAATCATAGTAGTTATAATGTTGCTTTTAGCAATAGCGGTATTATTTGTTTATAATTTTCAACTACAAAAGAACTTAGAGGCATATCAAAACCTAAGTGATAAGATTAGTGATTTAACAGTACTTCAGAATTTTATGAAGGTTGCTGGTAGTCAAGAATCAGTTGAAGATAAGTTAAACCAAATTAATGAGATAGTAATTGAAAAATATGATATCAAATATTCAACAATAGTTGTTTTTGATGGTGCTGAATATGTAATCAAGGCAACGAACGTTGATAAAATACATCATGATACATTAACTAATTTACATACTGAAGAGATATTTCAAGACAGTGTTGCTACAGCAACTCCTAAGTATATAACTATAGATAATGAGAATGAGAAACTTCCATATCAGAAAGTTGAAATGGGTAGAGCTAAATCAGCTATGTTCTTCCCACTATATATCGAAAATATCTACATTGGATATTGGATAATGGAAAGTGGAAGAATGCATGCATTTGATAAAACAGATACAACTATCATAGAAGTTGTAAAAGATAATATTATATCAGTATTATCAACAATGAGTTATCAAGATGCTATGGAGAATATCATAAGAGTTGATAAATTTACTGGATTATATTCAGCTGAATATTTATACAGTAAAGCTAAGAAAACTTTTGATAAATATCCAACATCAGCTGTATGTATGTTTAAAATAGCTAATATAGAAGATATTAATAAGAATCAAAGTAGAGAAATAGGAAACGGAATTATTACTGAAGTAAGTAACGTAGTAAAAGGAAAACTTCCAGCACAATATGTCTTCGTAAGATATATGGGACCAAAATTCGTTATCGTATTCTCTGGAGTTGAGGAAGGATCTGTTGAACAATTCTTAAAAGAATTAAAAGCAGATATTGAAAAGATTGTTGTTTCACAAGACGCTGAAGAAAAAGCAGTGGTAAAGACATTAAATGGTAAGAGAGTAAAAGTAAACGAGTTATTCGAAGAGAAGGTAGCTTCTCCAAAAGTTAATTTCGTTGTTTCTACATACTACAAAGGAACAGGTATAGAACAACTTAACAAAAAACTAGAAGAATATATAGATACGATGGATGTAAATTCACCAAATTCAATAAACTATATTTAATAAACGGAGGGATGAAATATGGCTTTAGATAAAACAATGAGTTTTAAAGTAGACAAAGATAAGAGCTTGAGAGCAAAAGAAATACTTAAAGAAGTATATCAAGCGCTAGTTGAGAAGGGTTATAACCCAATTAATCAAATAGTAGGTTATATTTTATCAGGAGATCCAACTTACATTACTAGCCATAATGATGCAAGAAACCTAATCAGATTAATTGAAAGAGATGAGCTTCTTGAAAAAATGGTTAAGAATTACATTGGATTGGAAGAGTAATTTATGAGAATATTAGGAATTGATTATGGTGATGCCAGAGTCGGATTAGCTATAACAGATCCATTAGGGTATACTGCACAAGGATTAGAAACGGTAGCCTATAATGGAAATGACAAAATGCTATTAAGACGCTTGGATGAGATTATGTCTGAGTACGAAATCGATACCATAGTTGTGGGAATGCCATATAATATGGATGGCACAAAAACTGCAAGAGCAGAAGTGACCGAAAAATTTATTCATAAATTAAAATGTAAGTATAATAAAATTAAAATAGAGACAATGGATGAAAGATTAACTACAGTAGCAGCACATAAGACAATGAACTTCTTGGATGTTAATAAACACAAGAAGAGAGGCATTGTAGATACAATTTCTGCAGTCTATATTTTGGAAATGTATATGAATAAAAAAAAGGAAGAATAAGGCTTTAATATGTAAAGAAGTTTTTGTAATAAAAAAGTTATAATATAGGTATTGCAAAAAAAATTTCTTTAGTGTAAGATAAATGTAGATTTGTATTTTAGTACAAAGGAAGGAGATTAAAATGGACGAAGAATTAGATGAAAATCAAAGCAATATCATTATCCTAAACGATGAAAATGGTAATGAAGTACAATTTGAATTTTTAGATTTAATAGAGTATGAAGAAGAACAATATGTAGTTTTACTACCAGTTCTTGAAGAAGGCGAAGAAGATGACGGAGAAGTTGTTATCTTAAAAATAGATGATTCAGATGAAGAATCAGATGAAGAATCATACGTAAGTGTTGATGATGAAAATACATTACAAGCTGTATTTAACATCTTCAAAGAAAAATTTAAAGATGAATTCAATTTTACAGACGAAGCTGAATAATAGAAAAAAGGCAGGCGAATAGGCCTGTTTTTTTTGTTCGTTTTTTTTATTTATACTATTTTATTTTATATTTCGTTATGATAAAATAATACTTGTTTAAAAGGAGGATACACATATGATAAGTGTTTTTAGTTATTTACTTACATTTATGGGAGTAATATTCTGGGGATTTAGAGCAATTGCAACTTTATTATTCCAATTAGATAGACCATTTTTTGCTCATCCAGTAAATGTAACTTATGAGATTATAGTATTATTCTTAACATTACCATGTTTAATAGGTGTTGTTAAGAGAAATATAGTATTTGCAGCTGCATATTTAGGATTATATGCTGCATATTTTGGACAAGTATTATATGACGCAATTATAGAAGCAGGAGCAAGTGGACTAAACATAGTAAATAGTTCAGATATGCTTATTACAACAATCGGTATTATAATACCATTATTAACATTCTTAGATATTTTATTTAATAAAAATAGAGCACTTGGTAAAGGAGCTCATAAAGAAGATGGATTCTATGCAAATGAGAAATTTGATAGAAACTTCGACGAAAGAGCCGACAGAAACCAATACAAATTTTAATATAAGAAGAGAAAACTTATGGGAACTTTATTTATTGTAACTGGTCCAGCAGCAAGTGGAAAATCAGCAGTATCAAAGGGACTTGCAAAGGAATTAGAAAAATCTGTATGCATTGAAGGTGATGATGTATATTCTCAAGTAGTTGGCGGATACAAAAGCGCTTGGGAAGAAGGAAATCACTTAAATGTATTCTGGAAAATAATTAAATATGAGGTAAGAACTTATTTAGATGCTGGATATGATGTAGTGTTTAACTATATCATTCACAAGGATACTTTAAATAATTTAATAAATGAATTCAAAGATGTAGATATAAAATTCTGCGTTCTTTTGGCAAGCGAAGAAGAACTATTAAAAAGAGATAGCATGCGCCCAGTAGATTGTCAAATGGGAGGAAGATGTATAGTACTTTTAAACAATTTCCTAAAAGATAATTTTGAAGAAAAGTACAAAATAAATACAGATGAAATGTTCCTAGATCAAGAGATTAATCTATTTAAAGATGCAGATAAGTTCTACATAAATAAGCCAGAAGAAAACACATTTAGATTTGGATTTTAAAATAGGGACTGCCATACGGCAGCCTTATTTTTATATATAAAGGAGGTATTTTAAAATGGAAATGCTAGATACTTATACTAGAGATGGAAAGTTTTTAGGAGTAAAGTCTAGAGAGGAATGCCACGTAGATAACCCTGGTTTTTATCACAAACCAGCTTGGTCTTGGGTGTATAACAGCAAAGGTGAGGTGTTAGTACAAAAAAGATCAATGAACAAGAAGGTATTTCCTGGATGCTGGGATATGTCATGTGCAGGACATGTTGATGCAGGAGAGAGAACTATTGATGGCTTAATTAGAGAAGTAAAAGAAGAATTAGGAGTAGATATTACTGAAAAAGATTGTCACTTCGAATTTGAATATATCGAAGATGAATGCTTTGAAATAGGACAACTTTATACAATCAAAATGGATAGAGAAGCAAAAGACTTCAATATCCAAGAGGAAGAAGTAGAACAAGTAAAATGGGTGTCATTTGAAGAATTCAAAAAG
>Ga0247610_10004067_pt1 | contig 15760 bp, 17 predicted proteins | sample 174DNAGHGhighgp2_FD_193483 | JGI IMG/M metagenome (GOLD analysis project Ga0247610, IMG submission 193483) | Sheep rumen microbial communities from Palmerston North, Manawatu-Wanganui, New Zealand - 1742 DNA GHGhigh gp2 | ecosystem: Host-associated > Mammals > Digestive system > Stomach > Rumen... | reverse complement strand
ATTTAAATGAAAAAGATATTAGGAAGTTTTTTGGGAGTATATTTATGGGCTGTTGCGCTGTCAGCTTATGCTGCCGAAAAGTTTGATATTCTTCCGGATTTACCTGAACCGCTTGCTGCAGCTCAGGCATCTTCTGTCAGCACAACAAACACAGATACATCTTCTGTGCTTGGAACACAATCTATAGGACAAGAACCAAACTTAATTTCAATGGTATTTTCATTAATTTTTGTTATTATTTTAATTTACATAACAGGAATTATATATACTAAATTAAACCGTCTTGGTTTAAAAACAATGAAAAACCAACTCAAAGATATGGATGATTCAAGAGTATCAGTTGTATCAACAACCCCATTGGGAAACAATCGAACACTTCATGTTGTTGAATTAGACGGTAAGAGAATGCTGATAGGTTCTTCATCCGGTTCTATTCAACTGATAAAAGATTTGGGTTCGTATCCTCCTGTTGATACTAAAGAAGGCGAATATTCAAAAATTGAAATTCCAAATATCAGAATACCAAAAATTGAAATTCCTAAGATAGAATTCCCTAATATCGGTTTTACAAAAATTGTTAAAAAAGATAATATAGATGATACAGAAGATAACAACCAAGAAACAACAGAAGATAATGATAGTTTTGAAATATCTGAAATATATGAAGAAAATGCAGATGGTATTATAGATAAATTATTCAAATCGGAACCAACTAACACAAATCCTTCAGAACCTGTAAAACAAGAAGATGTGCACACTGTTGACCCTGATGAATATGCATTATACAAGAAATATCTTTAAGGAGTTTAGATGCATCCAAGTGTTAAAATAGAAGATAAATTTATTGGCGATGATTATCCCTGCTTTATAATTGCAGAAATTGGAATTAATCATAATGGTTCTGTTGAACTTGCTAAAAAAATGATAGATATTGCATCTACAACAGGATGCGATGCCGTCAAGTTCCAAAAACGCACAATAGATGTTGTATACACTAAAGAAGAACTGTCAAAAGACAGACACAGTATCTTCGGCGAAACAAATGGTGACTTAAAAAGAGGTTTAGAATTTGGGTATAAGGAATACTCAGAAATTAATAAATATTGCAAAAAAAAGAATATGATGTGGTTTGCATCCTGCTGGGATGAAGGTTCTGTAGACTTTATAGACCAATTTAATCCGCCTTGTTATAAAATCGCATCCGCATCTCTTACTGATGATAATTTATTAAAATATACAAAATCGAAAGGGAAACCTATTCTTCTGTCAACGGGAATGAGCACAATGGAAGAAATTAGGCATGCGGTATCAATTTTAGGCGAAAAAAATTTAGTTATTTTTCACTGCACATCAACTTATCCGTCTAATGCAGATGAAACAAATTTAAAAGTTATTGACACATTAAAAAAAGAGTTCTCATGTCCAATAGGCTATTCAGGTCATGAAAGAGGAGTTACACCATCAGTAGTTGCAGTTGCACTGGGAGCTTGTGCCGTTGAAAGGCATATAACTGTAGACCGAACCAATTGGGGTTCAGATCAAGCTGCGAGCCTTGAAATCGCAGGTCTTTCGCACATGATTAGAGACATAAGACAAATGCCGGCTCTTTTGGGTGATGGGAAAAAAGTTGTCTATCCGTCAGAACTTCCTATTATAAAGAAACTAAGACGGGTAAAAAGTTCAGAGATGGAGCAATTAAGAGTATGGTAATATCGTTACCCCGAACAATAAAGTTTGTAATTACTGATTTTGACGGAATTGTTACTGATAATTGTGTTTATATTGATTCAAACGGTAATATGTCCAGAAAACTTAATTTCAGAGATGTAATGGCTTTTTCTTTGTTAAAGAAAAACGGATTCAAGATAGGAATTGTTTCCGGCGAAAAAAATTCCGCAATAGATATAATTGCAAAAAAATTTAATATAGAAGAAGTTCATCAAGAGATACGAATAAAAATTGATATAGTTAAATTAATAATACAAAAATACAATCTTAAAGAAGACGAATTTGTATATATTGGGGACGATGTAAATGACTTTGATAGTTTGTGCTATTCAAAATACCGTGTAACCGTACCGGATGCTGTAAAAAAAATTAAAGAAATTCCTAATATACAAACAACGTCCGCAAAAAGCGGTGATGGTGCTTTTAGGGAAATAGTTGATGCCCTTATAGAAATATAGTGTTCTTTAAATAACATAAAGTTATACAAACCAAAAAAGCCGGTTGTAAACCGGCTTTTTGCTGTTAAACTATTTAACTATATTATTGATAAATAACTTTTAAATTATTTTCAAATATAGAACCTGCGCAGAAAACTCCGCCATCTGTAATTGTAGTTGCATCACAGTGTGACGGCCATAATTGATCATCACCTTCTCCGCCGCCTAATGAGCCTATTGAACCCAAAGGTCTGATTGAACCGTCATTCCATAAAGTAAATACAAAGACATCTTTTCCGATTGCATTTGGTTCAGATAAACCGTTTATATCAATATGGACATATCCGAGTCTTTGCCCATGGGACGGATTGTTTGATTCCGGAACCTGATTGATGCCTATTGTATACAAAACTCCGTCATTAGAAATAAATTTTGCACCATTAATAAGCGCTGTTGACGAAGCTGTCGGATCCATAACTTCTCTTGTATACTTATCTAGATTCAATGCATTAAGCAAATCTTTATTAACAACAAAATTAGCCTTATTAACATAATCAGACATATCTATTCCGTCCGCAAACGCAGGTGTAATAAACAAATTTTTAAAAGCATAATTATTTGATTGATTAATCATTGACACCACTCGAGGATTTGGTATTACGAATCGAGATTGTACACTTTTATCAAGCTTACTAAATTTCATCCTCAAGTTATCTGCTAAACTATCAGGGAACTTAAGTGGCGCAATATCTTTGTATTCAGAACCATCATATTCCGTAACTGTGTATGTTCTTGAAGCCGGAACACTATACATTTTCATATAAGATGTCAGAGCTGAACCATAGGCATCACTGGTAGAAGCTACAGATGTAACTCTATTTACACCGTTTTCTACAAGCAAATTTTGACTGGCTGTATTAAATGTTGAAACCGCTTTTGCGAGTTTCGGACCAATTTGAGCAGAACCTGTATTTTGAATTAAAGCCGGTGTTGTAAGAGCAGCAACTACCCCTATAATACCTAAAGTAATTAGCACTTCCGCCAAAGTAAAACCAAGTTTTTTCTTCATAATTATACATCTCCTATTGTTGTTATAATCATTCTCATTAAAATTTTTACAGACCATTTCTCTTAATATTATATAATTATTATATCACATTTTTAAAACTTTGTGAAGTACTTATGCGCTTTATATTAAGTTATTTTACGGCACCTTCCATAGGGTTATTTATCAAATATTTTTTGCCTAAAATAAATATAATTATTACAGGAAGAGAACAAATACAAGAACAAGCCATCAACTCTCCCCACATCGTAATTTCCCTGAATGAGCTTTTAAAAATAGTAAGCCCCACCGCAAGAGTTCTCATTGAATCAGTATTTGTAACAATCAGAGGCCACATAAAACTGTTCCAGGTTGAAACAAATGTAAATATAGAAAGAGTAATTATTGCAGGAAGTGCACACGGAAGCGCAACTCTAAAAAAAGTTTGAAACTCACTGCATCCGTCCAGCTTTGATGCATCTTCAATTTCTTTTGAAAAAGACAAGAAATACTGTTTCATAAGGAACACACCGAAGCCGCCAAAGAATCCCGGTACAATCATTGCTTGATAAGTATTTATCCAGCCCAGTTTACTCATCAGATAAAAAAGAGGAACAATATTAACCTGAGAAGGAATCATCATTGTTAAAATTATTAAAAAAAACAATATCTCTTTTCCTCTAAATTCAAGCCTTGCAAAGCCGTACCCCGCAAGAGATGCTATTAATACCTGACCGAGAGTTGTAAAAAAAGCAACAACAAGACTATTCATAAAATATTTTGCAACCGGAATTGATGAAAACACATTTTTGTATGAAAGAATTGATAAATTTATATTTTGGTAGTTCGTAAATATATTATCTTCGCCGGTTAAAGAAATTAAAAACATCATAAAAAACGGAACAAGCATAGACAGAGCAAGTAAACACAAAACTATATAAAGAAATACTTTTTTCATTATTTTTTCTCCTTACATGCCGGATCATCTTTATCCGTATACCCGTCATAATCATTATCAATTCCATCTGTACAAGAACCGATGGAATCAAAACCTTCCGCCCTTGCATTATATTTTAACCACTTATCAGGAATTATATCCCATAAATATAAAAAATAATCTTTATAGAATTTTGCTGCTTGATGATTCTTTATTACAATTAAATTCTCATCATTTTTTGTGTTTCCTGTATTAGAAAAATTCATTGAACCTATAACTAAATATTCGTCATCCGCAATTATTGATTTTGAATGCATTTTCCCGGCATAGTTTTCTGTTTTTAACATAATTCCTGATTCTCTGAGCAATTTTTGTTTTGAAGAACGATTTGAAGAGTTTAATGCATCAGCTATAATTTTCACGTCCACACCGCGCTTTTTTGCAAGAATAAGCTCATTAACAAGCTTTGTATCCGTAATAAAAAATGTCGGAATATAAATATATTTTTTTGAATTTTTAATAATAGGTATTATCGCATTTTCTATTGTGTTATCTTTTGGCGAAAAGTAAACCCGGATTCCGTTTATTGGATTCTTTTGTACTTTTTCTTTTGAATTATGAAATTTCCCTGAGAACATTTGTTCAAATTCCTCAGAATAAATCTTTGCAATTTCAGGTGATTTTATAACGGCTATAATATTGGAATTAAAGCCTGACATATCCGTATGAGACAAATTCGCAGAACCTGTAACTACAATTTTATTATCGAAAATATAAAATTTATTATGCATAATATTTGAATTTTCTTTTGAATTAAAGTCATTCATATTATCCGTAAGAATTGAAGCAAGTAAAGAAGTATTTTCATATATATTTTCGCCTTTTTTATCCAAATCATATACAAGTCTTATTTTCACCCCTCTTTTAAGAGCTTGTTTAATACTTTCTTCAATTCTAGGTGTTGATAAATACCCGTAAATAGCAATATCAATAGAGTTTTGTGAGTTATTTATTTGATAAAGCAGTTCTTTACATATCTCGCTTGAACAATTTTTGTCCGGCTTTAATTTTTGAGTATAATCTGCATATATTATTTTTATAAAACCAAGGTCTAAAACATTCTTAAAATGAAGTTTTGGAATAAAACCTGTATTCTTTTTGACATTTTTTTTTGGTTTTTTAATATGCGATTTTCTAACTACAACAAAATTTTTTATTTTTTGAGCATTCTCTTTTGACACCGGATAAATAGTGTCCGTGGTCAAATCTGCTATTACATATTTTTTAGGATTAATTGTTTTTAATAATTTTTCGAACTGCTCTTTATTAGCAATATCATTATTGTTAACAAAGAAAGCTGAATTTTGGAATTTTGATTTATAATTTATTCTGTTATAAACTATATCATCTTTATCAAAATATACTTTTTTCCCTTTTAAAATATTTTCTGCCCAATATTTAGATAAATTCCCAATAATAAAAGCCTGGTCTTCACTTATATTAAGTTTTTCTGCAAATTCTCTATTTTTACCTGAATAATAGCTGTCAAAAAAATCAATATTGTTTAAACTGATTTTCTCACCTGAATACAATAAAAATTCAGATGGAGATATAACTTCCTTAATTCTTATATTGTCATCTTTCGGAGATAATAAAAAGTTCACCAAAAACAGCATTAATAAAAACAATACAGAAAGAATTTTTTTTAACAAAATATCCTCCTATCTTTGTCTTAATCTTTCGATAAATCTTTTTAATCTTTCCATTGCTATTTTTAGTTTTTCTATTGAATACGCATAAGAAATTCTTAAATATCCTTCACCGCTATATCCGAAAGCATTTCCCGGAACTGCTGCAACACGTTCTTCTTCCAAAAATCTTGTAGCAAATTCTTCACTTGTCATATTGAATTCTTTTATGGAAGGGAATACATAGAATGCCCCAAACGGTTCAAAGCATTCCATCCTCATTTCTTTAAAGGACTGCATTAAAAATCGACGTCTTGAATCATAAGCATCACGCATTTCGATAACATCTTCATCACCGTTTTTAAGCGCTTCTATAGCAGCATACTGGCTGGTTGTCGGCGCACACATTATTGCAAACTGATGAATTTTCGTCATCTGTTTTATTATTTCTTTTGGAGCGCAAGCATATCCCAGCCTCCAACCCGTCATTGCATAAGCTTTTGAAAACCCGTTTATTAAAATAGTGCGTTCTTTCATTCCGTCTATTTCTGCTATAGAAACGTGTTTGCCTTTATATGTCAACGCACTGTATATTTCATCCGATATTACATATAAATCATATTTTTTCACTACTTCAGCGATTTTTTCCAAATCACTGCGCTCCATAATAGCACCCGTCGGATTATTAGGAAACGGCAAAATCAGAACCTTTGATTTTTCTGTTATTACTACCTCCAATTCTTCAGGAGTTAATCTGAATTGATTTTCAGCTTTTAAATCTATAATAACAGGCTTAGCACCGCATAAAAGTGCGCACGGTTCATAAGATACGTATGCAGGCTGAGGAATTATTACTTCGTCACCAGGATTAATCAAAGCTCTTAATCCGACATCTATCGCTTCGGAGCCGCCAACTGTTACAAGAACTTCATTATCTGGATTATAACAAAGTCCGTTATGTCTGTTTAAATAATTACAAATCTCTTTTCTTAAATCCTTTAAACCTGAATTTGAAGTATAAAAAGTTTTTCCTCTCTCAAGCGCATAAATACCTTCATCTCTAATATGCCAAGGGGTATCAAAGTCAGGTTCGCCTACCCCGAGAGAAATAGCATCTTTCATCTCAGAAACTATATCAAAGAATTTTCTTATACCGGAAGGTTTTAAACCCAAAACAATGTCAGAAAGAGGTTTTGTCATGGAGAAACGACCTCCCTTTCATCCTCAGATTCTTTATCAATAATTGTTCCATGGTCTTTGTATTTTTTCAGAATAAAATGAGTTCCTGTGCTCAAAATACTATCAAGAGTTGACAATTTTTCTGATACAAATTGTGCAATTTCTTTTAATGATTTTTCTTCCAAAGTAACAAGTAAATCAAACCCGCCCGATATTAAGAATACGTCTCTTACTTCAGGATAATTATAAATTCTGGAGGCAATTCGGTCAAAGCCTTGTCCTCTTTGCGGAGTAACTTTCACTTCTATTAGGGCTGTAACTTTCTCAATAGATGTTTTTTCCCAATTGATAAGAGTATGGTATCCGCAAATTATACCTTCCTGTTCCAGCTTCGCAAGCTCATTTGCAACTTCAATTTCTTCTGTATTCAGCATAAGAGCAAGTTCATTAATTCCAAGCCTGCTGTTTTTTTCTATAATTGATAAAAGTTTTTCTCTCATAATACCCTTCTTTTCTTTTTATATAAGCTTATTTTACTATAATTTAGTATATGTGTCTATTTTTATAAAACAAATACAAAAAGGCCCGGAATAAATCCCGAGCCAAACAAATCTCATATATCTTACATCTTAATCTTTGTATCTTAACCTGAGAATGTTTTGTATGAATTCTCAATGTTTTCGTTGATAACTTTTTCAACTGCTTCCATTTCTGTTTTAAGCTGAGTTCTTTCATTATCAAGTCTTTGTAATCTTAATTCCAAGCTTCTGTCTTCCTGTTGAATAATTTCAGTCTTAGCGTTAATTTCCTGAACTTTTTTATCGTATTGATATTGTGCATATTCATATTGATTGTATGCATCTTCGTATGCAACTGAATCTGTTGAAGTTGTTGCTTTTAAATCAACATAGTTATATCCAACAATTTTATTTGTGTCAACTTTTCCTTCTTCATCTTTGCCATACTGAGGAATGCCGATTTGTGTAATTCTGCCAGCTGTATCAAATGTTAATTCACATTGTTCTTTTGCTTCTGTCTTTTGAACAGTACCGTTTGCAAGATATGAATAAGTTGGAACGTATTGATTGTCTTGTTCTTGAGCTACAGTTGCCAAATCATTTTTTAATACAAATTTTGGTACAGGATAACCTGATGTTGTATCAAAGTATACATAGAAATCATTGTAATTTTTAGCATCAACTGCCATTCCATAAGTATCTGTTATCGCGGTTTTGTATCCTTCCCAATCAAAATTGTAACCGTTTTCTTTAGAGAAAGTTGCTTCTGCATCTTTAAATTCATAAGCATAATAACCGCCGATTGTATAACCGGTATAAGTTGCTATAGGATCAACATACCAAACATCTCCATCAACTTTACCGTCGTTAATAAAGAATTCATTTGGTTCTGCACCTGAGCCAGCTAAAAGTGTAATTTTGCCTGTTGTATCATCTATAGTATACAATTCACCGGCATCTTTTGAAGTTAACGGTCTGCATAATGTTTTTCCGTCATCTTCTTTTGTTTTTACATATATGCTTGATAAAACTTCTTTTGTATATTGAGTAGCGCCCGGATCTAATTCTGTACCCCTTAAAGGATTATAGTTTTTAGGGTTTACTTCTGTAGGGAAGCCAACTTTTTTAACACCGCTGTCTTTTTCAACAACGCCGCCTGTATAAGTTGTATTAATTTCAACAACATATTTACCGTCTTGAGGTTTAATATTACCTAAAGTAAAGTTTGTAGCACCATCTACACCTGTATATGTGATAGTCGTATAATCACTGGTTGAAGGAGGAGTCGGAACGGTCATATCAAGTAAGCTATTATATAGCGCAGTCGATTGTTGAGAAAGAATTGTTCTTTCTTGGTTAATCTGTTGACCTTGATATTCAACGTTTGACATTCTTGCTTGTAAGCTTAAATATCTTGCTTGTGATGCTGCCATTCCCATGGTTGTTTTTCCTTTTCCTTATGTTTTTAATGTTTGTATTATATATATCGACATTTTTTTTTAAAACTTTAGGATTTTTAAGAAAATTGTTACAATTCTTTACAAAAATAATATATTTGATGTATAAAAAAAAAGAGAAGACTTTTGTCTTCTCTTTTTTTATTTAATAAGGTCTATTTTATAATACCGTATTCTTTACCTAATTCTGTAAGAATTCCAACAGCTTTGTCTATTTGTTCAAATGTCAAATCTTTCATTGTGCAAAGTCTCAAACGGCATTCTTTTCTTCTTACTGCAGGATATGTTACAATATTTACGTAAACACCTCTTTGTCTTAATTTTTCGTAAATTTCAAACAAAACAGGCTCATTGTATATCATAACAGGTACAACTGCAGATTGAGAATGACCAATATCAAAACCTGCTTCTACCAGTTTTTGTTTTAAATAATTTGTCTTTTCCCAAAGTTCTTTTCTTCCTGCTGTATCAGTTTCCAAAAGCTTATATACTTCGTTTAAACCGCCTGCAACAGAAGCCGGTAAAGCTGTTGAGAAGAAATAGCTTCTTGCATAAAGTCTCAAATATTGTACAACTTTTCTTGTTGATGCACAGTAACCGCCGAGACCGCCTTGACCTTTAGATAACATACTTACGTGTAAATCAATTTTATCCATTACACCATAGTGTTCAGCAGTACCACGTCCTGTAGGTCCTACGATACCAACACCGTGAGCATCGTCAACCATTATACGGCAGTTGTATTTTTCTGCAAGTTCTACAATCTTATCTAAGTAAGCCATATCACCATCCATAGAGAATACGCCATCTGTAATAATTAATCTGCCTGTTTTTTCTGCAGGAATTCTTGATAAAATTCTTTCAAGGCCTCTCATATCTCTATGTGGAAATACTTTAATTTCTGCTCCTGATAATACATTACCGTCAAAAATTGATGCGTGGTTTGCTGCATCATTAATAATAACATCATTTTTACCACAAAGAGCTGATACTATACCAATATTAGCACCATAACCTGATGGGAATACGATACAGTCTTCGGTACCATGAAATTTTGCAATCCTTGCTTCAAGTTCTTTGTGTATCTCTGTAATACCAGCATAATTTGACACAGCACCCATCCCATAACCAAATTTTTCAAGAGCTTCTCTTGCACCTTTCATTACCTGCGGGTGAGTTGAAAGGTTCAAGTATGAATTTGAACCAAGCATAATTACATCATGAACAGTACCGTCTTTTTCTTTAATCTTTGAATCCGGTTGAACTTTGTTCATAGTAACCATGCCCAAGCCTTCATTACCTGTCAATATACCACTGTGCAGAACTTCATCTACTCTGTCACATTTTCCGAATAAATCTTCTCCTTCAAGTGTATCAATAAAGTTCTCAAACTTGATGTTCATAGATTCTTTTTCTTTTAAATCCAACACTATTCCGTTCCCCTTTTCTACATATAACTTTACCATTCTATAATAAGAATAAAGTTTTTTCTACAATTTTACAAAAATTTTACATTATATTGACGTAAGAAATCAGTTTATCACCGTATTTTTTCTGTTTTGTCAGTTCAAATCCTGTAAAATCGATATCCCTATCATGTTCAATAATTAGCATGCCTTTAGTTATTTTATTTAACACTTGGTTATATATTTCACTTTCATAAGGCGGATCAATATATATTATATCAAAATTTTTATTTATTTTCTCATACAATTTATAGCTGTCACCGACAAATATATTTGGCTTTAGTCCTAAGGAGGCGTAATTTTTTTTTATAATTTCCGCAGATTTTTTATTCAATTCAAAAACTGTTACTTCTTTAAAACCTCTCGAGAGAGCTTCGAGTCCCATAATTCCTGAACCACCGAACATATCAAGAAAAGTTTTCCCTTCAAAATCCCCGATAATAGAATAAAGAGTATTAAAAACCCCCATTCTTACTTTTGAAAGTGTAGGACGGGTAATCTTTTCATCAGGCGCAATTATTTTTCGCCCTTTATAAATTCCGGCTGTTATATTCATCTAGCACAATTCCAATTTTTCTATTTTTACATCAAAAACACTTTCTATATCAATTCCGTTTAGTATTGATGTAATTATTTCTTCCGGCAAAGTTCTCTCTTTTAGACGAGAAACCAACCCTAGTATTTTTACGTTTGAATATTCTTCTATGATTCTTGATATTGAAACAACTCTTCCGGAATCATCATCTTGTATTCCGTTTATTATTACACCTCTTACAATAATTCCTTTTTCCTGGGCTGAATATATAGTTTGAAGAGTTGTATCTACAGAATTTTCATCCGGCTTTGTTACAATTAATACCGGGATTTGCAATCTTCTTATCAAATCAGCATTCTGCACTTCTGCTGAAACTGGGCTCAAAATACTATGATCACCATCCAAAATAGTACATTCAGATGTCGATATAATTTTTTGATAGTCATTATTAATTAGCTCTATATCAATTATCTCGTTTTCCTGCTCTGCTGCAATCAATGGTTCTGAATCACATTTCAGAAGATACGAAACATGTGCACCAATATACGGATCCAATGTTTTTACCAAAGTTAAATCGTGGGACTGTTTAAACCCGTTTTTTTCAATACAGTTTGTTTCAAAAGGTTTATACACAGAAGTTTTATATCCGAGGCTTTGCATTGTAGCTGCAATCCCTGTCGATATAAACGTTTTACCTGATTGTTTTAAAGGTGATGTTACATAAATATTTAACATATCGGTATATTATCACCTTATAAAATTATATACAAGTATTCAAATAAAACACTTTTATAAAATAAATGTTTGTGTATTTCTTTTAGACGAAATGCTCAAAATTGGAATTTTATGATAAAATTCTCTTATGGGAATTTTAGAAAATTTGTGTGGAAAAGTTATTGTATCATCTCAGGCTATGCCTGATGAACCATTGTACAAAGAAGATTGTATGCTTGCAATGATGCAGTCCGTTATTAACGGAGGCGCAGCCGGGCTTCGTGTTGCAGGAGCCAGAGATGTAAGAAATGCAAAAAAGAACTTTTCAGTACCCGTTATTGGTCTTACAAAACCAGAAAAACTCCCTGAAAATTGGATGGAAATAGTTTATATAACACCTACTCTAAAAGAAGTTAAAGAACTTATTAAAGCAGGTGCAGATATTATTGCATTTGATGGTACTGCAAGAAAAAGAGATATATCTGTAAAAGAAATGATAGCTGAAATTCACAAAGCTAACAGACTTGCGATGGCTGACATTTCAACAATAGAAGAAGGTTTAATTTGCGCAGAACAAGGTGCGGATATTATTTCCACAACATTATCGGGATATACAATGGAATCACTTCCTGCAAAAAATGAGCCTGATTTTGAGCTACTAGAAAAATTAGTTAAAGAAACTAATAAACCTGTTATCCTTGAAGGAAGAATATGGGAGCCAAAGGAAGTTAAAAAAGCATTTGAACTGGGAGCACACTCTGTTGTAATCGGTTCTGCAATCACAAGACCTCAGCTTATTACAAAAAGATTTATTAATTATTAAGGAATTATTATGAAAAAGGCTTTAGCATTTGATATAGGCGGAACAAAAATATATAGCACTATTATTGATGAAACCGGAAAAATTATCGGTAATATTGATAAATTTTCTACCCCTAAAACGCTTGATGGTATTGAAAATATATTAAAAGAACAAATAAAAAAACATGAAAAAGATGTTGACATTATAGCTATTGCAACAGCAGGAGCCGTTAATAATGAAAATACCGGAGTAATAGGCTCAACAGGAAATCTTGTTGAAGGATATTCAACTCTTAATTTTCAAAAACTTAGCACTAAACCTGTATTTTTAGAAAATGATGCAAATGCTGCCGCTTGGGCAGAATATAAAATTGGTGCTTCTAAGAACACGTCTGTTTCTGTTCTGTTAACACTGGGAACCGGAGTCGGCGGCGGAATTATTATAAATGATAAACTCTTAAAGGGTAAAAACGGTGCCGCAGGTGAAATGCATTTTAAAATGTACTCGGATAAACGCAGAAAATGCACTTGCGGAAGCTGGGACTGCTTTGAAATTTACGCATCTGGTACAGCTCTCAAAATAGATGCGGAAGAAGCGACACAAAATCCTGAAATTACCACTTATGACGTAATTGAAGGAGCAAAAAATAACAATGAGCAAATGATATCAATACTTGATCATTGGCAAGGTGATATTATAACAGGAATAAAGGGACTTGCGAATATTTTTGACCCGGATTGTATTGTATTATCAGGGTCTATGGCACAATTCACAAATCCTAAAAAAATTGAAGAAGAGGTTAATTCTGATATTGTTACAACTCCAACGTCAATAAGACTTGCAACTGCCGGAAACTATTCGGGAATGATAGGGGTTGCACTATTAGCATTAAAGGTGTAAATTTATTTTATGGGAAAATCCAAATCACGAATTTTAAAAAAAGGAATTAATGACAGGTTTGAGTTTATGACAAGAGAATCTGCCTTATCTTCCGTTATAAAAAACATTAACCATAAAAATGAAGTTATTGATACAATCACTTTATTCGGTTTTTCTGCAGAAGAAATGCTGGAAGCCGGAGCTGAATACGAAGATGTTGTCGCATTAGGCGGTATTCTTAAATAAAAGCATACTAAATTATAAATACCGATAAGAATAAAATCTTATCGGTATTTATTTTTATTTATATAAATTAAGTTTTACTTATCATCTAAAGCAGCAACACCCGGAAGAACTTTTCCTTCAATAAATTCCAAAGAAGCTCCACCGCCTGTTGAAACGTGTGTAAAGTCTTCTGCCTTGAAGAACTTCTTAGCTGCCGAAACTGAGTCTCCGCCGCCAATTACAGAAGTTGCGCCATTTTTTGTTGCTTCTACAACTGCTGCAAGAACTGCCTTTGTACCTTCAGCAAATTTAGGATTTTCAAATGCGCCAACAGGTCCGTTCATCAAAATTGTTTTTGAAGATTTGATAACATCAGCAAATGCTTTTCTTGATTCTTCACCTGCATCAACACCTTCGAAACCGTCAGGAATTTCGTTAATTTTAACAAATTTGTTTGTACCGTTTCCTGAAAAATCGTCAGCAACAAGAACGTCTGTAGCCATAACAAGCTTAACGCCTTTAGCAGCAGCTTTTGCTTCAATTGCTTTTGCAACTTCAATTTGGTCATCTTCACAAATTGAATTACCGATTTTACCACCATTTGCTTTAACAAATGTATAAGCCATACCACCGCCGATAATCATATTGTCTACTTTGTCTAAAAGATTTTCTAAAACACCGATTTTAGAAGATACTTTAGCGCCACCAACAATAGCAGTAAACGGACGAGTCGGATTATCAAGAGCTTGTGATAAACACCTGATTTCTTTTTCCATTAATAAACCTGATACAGCAGGTTTTACAACTTTAGCAAGCTTTGCTGTTGAAGTGTGATTTCTGTGAGCAGCACCAAATGCATCATTAACATAGAAATCGCCAAATTTAGCTAATTCATTAGCAAATGTCATATCGTCATCTTTTGCTTCTTCTGCTTTATAGTAACGAATATTTTCTAATAGTGCTATTTGACCATCGGTAAGTTTTTCTACATAAGGAGCAGCTTCTTCTACTGATGGAATAAATATAATTTCTTCACCAAACACTTTAGACATATATTTAGCAACCGGTGCAAGAGTAAATTCAGGATTCTTTTCTCCTTTTGGTCTGCCTAAGTGAGCCATAAGAATAATTTTAGCTCCTCTTTCTTTTAAATAGTTTACTGTTGGAACGATAGCTTGGATACGAGTATCGTCCGTTACATTTTTGTTTTCATCAAGAGGTACATTTATATCAACTCTAACAAGAGCTCTTTTACCCTTAATGTCACCTAAATCTTTAATTGATTTTTTCATGGTAAATTTCCCTTTCTTCTATGCAAGATTAATTATATATAAAACAAAAAGAATAAAAAAGAGTTAAAAAAACAAAAAAATATTTTACGAGTTTTAGATATGTAAAAGGAAAAATTTATGGATTATAATATCAACTTTAAAGGCAATTATCTGATTGCAAGACCTCCGCAAAAATTATGGAATAAGCTCAAAAAAGAAATTATATGTCGTAACGGAAAAATAACAGAACTGGCAAACAGTGGCAATAAATTGATTTTTGTAGATAACTCATTTGATGACTATTTACACAGATATCTCATAAAAAAACGTTTTGATTTTTCATATAATTCTGCAAAAGATTCTGCTTATGATGAAATATCAACTATTAACTCACTGTTTCCGGTTCTTAAAAAAAGTCACAGAGGAATTTCTTCTCAGAGAAAACATCAATTAAGATCAATAAAAAAAGCTTGTGATACGAATGCTCTTTTGTATAAATGGCAAGCCAACGATTATATACAAAAAACACTTAAATTATTAAATATTAATGAAAGAGAATGTTACATATCTACAGAAAAGAATGTTACTAACATATACAGAATACCTAAAAATACTCCACAATATTTATATAATATAGAAGATATGGAAAAAATAGCAGCTTGCTCTCCAAATAATAATGAAGGTACAAATTTTGTATACATATATCCTAAAATATATGGAGAACCGACTAAAAGAATTGCTATTGACAGGAAAGGTAATATAAAAAAAGAATACTCACTAGATGAATTTAAAAATTTTTATGCTGAATTCTTAGATAGTGTAAAAATAGAAACAAAAAGAACTAAAAGCAATTAATAATAAATTCAAAAAAAAAAAAGA
>Ga0247610_10004064_pt1 | contig 15761 bp, 12 predicted proteins | sample 174DNAGHGhighgp2_FD_193483 | JGI IMG/M metagenome (GOLD analysis project Ga0247610, IMG submission 193483) | Sheep rumen microbial communities from Palmerston North, Manawatu-Wanganui, New Zealand - 1742 DNA GHGhigh gp2 | ecosystem: Host-associated > Mammals > Digestive system > Stomach > Rumen... | reverse complement strand
ATCGATTGCCCCACTGTCTATCGTGAAGGCGACAAGTGGTATATGACCTATGTTGTCTATGACGGACAGGGCGGAAAGGATGGACGTGGCTATGAGACGTGGTTGGCCGAAAGTCCCGACCTGTTGCATTGGGAGACCCTGGGCCGCGTGCTCAGCTTCATTGGCGAGGACCTCAATCACGAAGCCACCGATGTCAATCCCGATCCGTATATCGACAGTCTGCGTTGGGATGCCAATCAGCGAGGCGGCTTCCCGTCGCTGCTCGATTGGAACTGGGCAGGTTCGTATCGCCTTCAGGAATACAATCGACGTCATTGGATGACCTATCTTGGCGGTGCTGGCACGGGCTATGAGGGCATTCGCGGACCGCTTCACATCGGATTGGCATGGACCGAAGGCGACATCACTACCGCCCACGAATGGGAAACGCTGAATCGGCCCATCATTTCCGAGCGCGACGCCGACAGCCAGTGGTTCGAACAGCTCATTCAGTACAAGTCGATGGTCTATCTCGACGAGGAAAAGAGTCTGGGCACCAATTTCGTGATGTTCTACAATGCAGGTGGCATCAATCCCGAGACCAACTACAAGGGAGAGCGCATCGGCGTAGCCACCAGCAACGATATGCGCATCTGGAAGCGTTATCCCGGCAATCCCGTTTTCACCCACGAGAGCCAGGGCATCATCACGGGCGATGCACAGATTCAGAAGATGTACATCAAGGATGGCGTGGTGCTCGACAATCCTTCGTATCTCGAACGTCAGGGCGCTCAGCGCCTCTACACAATGTTCTACTTCAGCGCCTTCAATCCGACCCGCGAATACAAGGCATACAACACCTTCGCCTGTTCGAAGGATCTTGTGCACTGGTACGACTGGGAAGGTCCCGATCTCATCAAGCCTAGCGAGGAGTTCGACAGCTTCTTCGCCCACAAGAGTTTCGTCGTGAAGCACGATGGTGTGGTCTATCATTTCTATTGCGCCGTCAATCAGCCCCAGCAACGCGGCATTGCCGTGGCCACTAGCGAAGATATGGGTGAGTCGGAGGTTCATTTTCCCGAGCCACCGGTCAAGAAGAAATAAAGCCTGTACAACTCGCTACTCTTTAATTGAAACCATTGGATTCATCCTTTGCATATTGTGAGGATGAATCCTTTGTGCTTCAAAAAGCTGCATATTATCTATAAAAATGCTAAAAAAGGGAAAATAGGTAAATTTATCTGCAAAAAATATCAGTGTTATTATCAATAAATTTCGTATCTTTGCGCCGAAAAATTGAAGATAATTGATTTATCAATCATTTTTTGATATTATGTTACAAAAACTTTCTCTTTTTCTCTTCTCTTTTTGTGCAGTTGCCAGCGTGATGGCAGCTGAGCCTCTTTCGTCTGATAGCATTGCTTACAACCGCGACATCGACGATGTTGTGGTGACCGGCACGCGTGGAGCTGCCGATATTCGTCACTTGCCCATGACCATCAGCGTGGTGGGCGAGCAGAAACTCAACGAACATCAGCGCATCAATGTCCTACCCACGTTGATGGAGCAGGTGCCTGGCCTGATGGTCACCAGTCGTGGTGTGATGGGTTATGGCGTCAGCACAGGCGGTTCGGGCGGTATGATGCTGCGCGGTATTTCATCGGGAGCCGGCCAGATGATGGTGCTCGTCGATGGACATCCACAGTATCAGGGCATCTATGGTCATTCCATCTCCGATAGTTATCAGACCATGATGACCGAGCGTGTCGAGGTGCTTCGTGGCCCTGCATCTTTGCTCTACGGTTCGAATGCTATGGGCGGCGTCGTCAATATCGTCACTCGCGGTATGCATGAAGATGGTGTGCGTTCTGGTATTCGTTTGGGTGCTGGAAGTTATGGAACTCTGCAGGCCGATGCCTACAATCAGACTCGTTCGGGCCGATTCTCGAGCACCGTGGCTGCCCAATATGGTCGGAGCGACAACCATCGCCCCAACATGGGCTTCGAACAATATGGAGGATACGTGAAACTCAATTACGACCTCTCTTCACATTGGAACGTCTATGCCGATGCCGACGTCACCCACTTCAATTCGTCTTATCCCGGAGCTGTGGGAGCCGAGATGCTTGAGGCTGACCAATGGATTACGCGCGGAGTTGCCAACATCGGCATCGAGAATCATTATGCCCGCACCGAAGGCCGCATCAGCGCTTACGATAACTTCGGACGCCACAAGATCAACGATGGTTATCGTGCCGAAGGAGGTAAGCCTCAGAGTCGCTATTTCCGCTCGAAGGATGCTCTTGCTGGTGTGAGCTGGTATCAGAGTGCGAACCTTTGGACGGGCAGTCGCCTCACAGTCGGAGCCGATTACCAGCACATCTACGGACGTGCCTATTATACCAGTCGCGAGACGGGCGAAGTGCTTGAGACTCAGAACAAGCAGAGTGCGCATGTTCACAACAACGAATTCGGAATCTATGTCGATTTGCGACAGGATATCTTCTCGTGGCTTACCGTCGATGCAGGCATTCGTTATGACAACCACACCATCACAGGAGGCGAATGGATTCCGCAGGGCGGCATCGTGATTCGTCCTACTGAAACGGGTGAAATCAAGGCTATGGTCAGCAAGGGATTCCGTAATCCCACAATGCGCGAGATGTACCTTTATCCTCCTTCGAACACCGACCTCGAACCCGAACGTCTTATGAGTTACGAGCTCTCGTGGCGCCATCGCATCCTCGAAGGTCGTTTCTCTTACGGCCTCAATCTATACTACATCAAGGCCGACAACATCATCCAGACTATTCAGCGCCAGAATGTCAACACGGGCGAACTTGAGAACAAGGGTGTCGAGATGGAGGCCACTTGGCTTGTGGGCGAACATTGGAGCGTCAACACCAACCACAGTTATCTCGATATGAAGAACCCCGTCGTTGCTGCACCTACCTACAAGGGCTACTTCGGTGCCCGTTTCATTCAGGGAAAGTGGAGTGCATCGGCTGGACTTCAGCAGGTCTGCGGTCTTTACAAGGCAGTGGGCGAAAATGAAGAGAAGGAAACCTTCTCGCTGCTCAACCTCACCATCGACTATCAGCTTGCTCCTACGTTCAAACTCTGGATCAAGGGCGACAATCTCTTGGCTCAGCAGTACGAGATCAATGCTGGTTATCCCATGCCCAAGGCCACTTTCATGGCTGGCTTCTCCCTCGATTTCTGATTTCTGTTTTGAAAATTTTAATTGTTAATTATAAATTATTAATTGTTATTTGTTAATTGTTATTTTATGAAAAAGACTATCCTATCGTTAGCTGCATTAGTAGCAACCATGACCGCATTGGCATCCTGCCAAGGTCAGTCCGCAAATGAAGGAGCCGAACCTTCTGTTGTTTATGTGACTCGCGATCTTTCTCCCGAGTCGCTTGTGAAGATCTACAAGGCTTTGGACCGCAAGGCTGAAGGACGTGTCGCAGTCAAGATTTCGACTGGTGAATCCGAAAAGACCGGCTACCTGCGTCCCGATTTCATCAAGCCGCTCGTCGATGAGGTGAACGGCACCATCGTAGAGTGTAATACGGCCTATCCTGGCACGCGTAACACTACTGAGGCGCATTGGGAGGCCATTCGCGAACGTGGATTCCTCGACATCGCCAAAGTTGATATTATGGACGAAGAAGGCACGATGAAGATTCCTGTGCAGGACACCACATGGCTGAAGTATGACATCGTGGGCTCGCACCTTCAGAACTACGACTTCATGATCAACCTCGCGCACTTCAAGGGACATCAGATGGCAGGTATGGGCGGCGTGCTCAAGAACGCATCCATCGGTGTGGCATCTTCGACAGGCAAGGCTTATATCCACAGCCATGGTGTTTCGGACGATTTAGTGGCTGCATGGCAGTATATCATGCCTCAGGATGCCTTCGTCGAGTCGATGGCCGCAGCTGCTCAGGCTGTTCACGACTACTTCGATGGTGGCAAGAAGATTCTCTACATTGCCGTAATGTACAAGATGAGTATCGATTGCGACTGCAATGGCGATCCGGCCGAACCTCTCATCGCCGACTATGGTATCGTGGCTTCGCTCGATCCTGTCGCTGTTGACCAGGCTTGCTACGACATCGTCACCAAGATTCACAACGACGAGCACAACAACAACCAGCCACTCCTCGACCGCATCGCTCAGCAGCATGGCACCCACATTATGGAGTGGGGCGAGAAGATAGGTCTCGGTACCCGCAACTACAAGTTGGTCAGCATCGACTGATTATCCACTTTTAGGCTCTTCAAAACAAAATAAAAACAGGCGTAAACCAAGTGTTTATGCCTGTTTTCTCATTATTTGTCGACCCAGAGTAATCATTCCTCTTCTTCGCCGCAGTGTTCGCCGCCGTTATCCTCTATAATAATCTTCTCGCTTTTTGAGAACACGGGCTTCATCCCGTCCCATTTGAATGTGTGGATGTAGTGGCCTCGTTCACCGAATTCGGAAATCCTGAACTCCTTGCCTTCTTCGGGCAAGTCATAATAGTATTCTGTTTCCTCCGTTGTTCGAAAACCATCAATGATCTGCGGCTCGGGAGTAAGGGTATGCTTTTTCGGGTCGTAGTCGTAGAAGCATACGAAATGGATGTCGGGGTACTTGTCGGTCCCGCCAAAGTATATTCCCAATAAGCGGTGGCCATTGGAACGCGTCCAGTAACATGCATCCATGAATTCGTGACGTTCGACATTGCCCCACCATGTTACCGAAACATAACCGTTCTTCGGCTTGTTGCGCACAGAAATCCGTTCATTCTCATAGGAGTCTCTGCCATCTACGCCTTTCTTCATGGTCTGGATGGCTGCATTCAGCATCCATGTGGGCCATTTCTGATTGAAGCAGTCGAGCATTGAGACGAGTGAACCATTGGTCACCCCGCTCAGTGTAATGGTTTCCCATTCGTTGGCTATTACCTCCAGGTCGGTCGATCCACTGAACATGCTTTGCCCAGCACCTCTCGTGCAGGTCATCAGGGTAATTAATGCCAGTAAAATGATCTTCTTCATGATAGTAATGTTTTAATCGAAATATGTGCTGCAAAGATAAAGCATATTTGTGGAATCTGCAAGAAAACAAATTAATTTGTTACTATAAATAGGCGTAAACCCAACGTTTACGCCTATTTTCTCATTTTTCTGCCCCCAAATGCACTGAATGTCAGAAAAAATTAGTATATTTGCCCCGAAATATGGGCTTATTCCGTCTGTTCCTTCACTATTGTGTGACGGAGCTCAGCGAAGCTGTGGAAAGTGGTCGATAAACAAGATATAATGCAGCAAATGGTCGATAAAACCAACTTTGGCCCCAAAAATGGTCGATATTTGAGTTATTTTGGACGATAACACAGAATCATTCGGCTATTTGGAGGTAAAAACGAGGAAATCGAAATCACATACTTGGCAAATGCCAATAATAATAAAATACAAGATAAATACCGTTATTAGCGTAAAAGATTATAAAGAATATGCTAAAAGAAAACGAAATAGTACTGTATCAACCTAATGATGCCATTCGTCTTGAAGTGAGGTTGGAGAAAGAGACTGTTTGGCTGAATAGGAACCAAATGGCTGTTCTTTTCGGACGAGATGTCAAAACTATCGGCAAGCATATTATCAATGCACAAAGAGAAGAGTTGTACAATATGACAACTGTCGCAAAATTTGAGATAGTTCAAAATGAAGGTGGCCGTCAAGTTAGACGAATGGTAGAATTCTACAACTTAGATATGATACTCTCTGTCGGATACAGAGTAAAATCAAACCAAGGTATTCTTTTCAGGCAATGGGCAAACAGTGTGTTAAAGGAATTTCTGTTGAAAGGTTATTCCATAAACCAACGGTTTGAGCGTTTGGAGCAACGCGTGAGCAAAACAGAGGAAAAGATAGAATTCTTTATCCGTACTTCACTGCCGCCCCTTGAAGGAGTGTTTTTTGACGGGCAAATATACGATGCTTACGAACTGGTTAGCAAGTTGATAAAGAGTGCAAAAAGAAGTATTATCCTAATAGATAATTACATTGACGAGAGTGTTCTGACTTTGCTCGATAAACGAGCAGATGGTATAACTGCCGAGATTTATACACAGCAGATTAACCCTCAGTTGCGACTTGATATTCAGCGGCATGATAGTCAGTATGCTCCTATACCAATTCATGTGCTCACACGTTCTCATGACCGATTTCTCCTAATCGACGATGATGTGTATCATATCGGTGCAAGCATCAAGGATTTGGGCAAGCGTTGGTTTGCCATCATGAAAATGCAGGAGACTAAAGCTGACGAAATCATCAATCATTTGTGATTCATAATTCTGACACCACCTATAGCAAGCAGCGCATCGTGCGCAATACCGGCCTGCTCTACGGACGCATGCTGCTCACGGTGTGGTTCAACCTTTGGGCCACGCGACTCACTCTTGCGAATCTGGGAGTCGATGACCTGGGTGTCTTTGGCGTTGTGGGTTCGGTGGTGTCGATGTTCGCTGTCTTCAGCAATGGCCTTACAACGGCGGTGCAGCGTTTCATCACCTACGAATTGGGACGAGGCGAAAAGGGAGAGGTGGACCGAGTGTTCAGCACGTCGCTCAATGTTTTGCTGCTTCTTGCGCTTGCAACCGTCATCATTATCGAACCGGTAGGTCTTTGGCTCATCAATCATAAGCTGAATATTCCCGCGGGAAGTCTTACAGCGGCACATTGGGTCTTCCAGTTCACGGTGCTGGCCTTTCTTTTCGAAATCATTGCCATTCCCTATAATGCCTTGGTCATTGCTCACGAGAAGATGGATGCCTTTGCTGCCATCTCGATTCTAAAGGTTCTGCTCACTTGTGCCGCGGCTTGGTCGCTGAGTCTCTTCTCCAGCGGAAGGCTCATCGTCTATGGAGCCTTGATGGCTGCCATCGCCATTTTCATCCGCATCATCTATCAGGTCTATTGTCATCGTCATTTCGCTGAGGCACGCTATCATTTCAGCATAGATCGCACGAAGATGGGCGAAATCTCACGATTTGCAGGCGTTTCGACTCTTGGAGGCATCCTCTACACCATCAGTGGCGAAGGTATCATGCTGGTAATCAACTGGACATTTGGCGTGGCTATCAATGCGGTCTATACCATCGCCTTGCAGCTCAAGAACATGATTCTCTCGTTCGCCCTCAACCTCTTCAAGGCCATACAGCCCCAAATCACCAAGACATACGCCGAGGGTGCCCTGGACGTGCATCGCCGACTTGTATATAGTGGCTCCAAACTCGAGGTCTATCTCATCTATTTCCTGATGCTGCCTTTCTTGTGTCGCACGGAGCAGATTATGGCATTGTGGCTCGGCGACGTTCCTGCCTATGCGGTTTCCTATGCACAAGGCATCGTCTTCATCAGTCTCACCTATGCGGCATTCGAGCCCATCCGCACTGCCGTCCTGGCAACGGGTCGTATTGTGAAGTTTATGCTCATTCCCGATAGCCTCACCCTGCTCGTCCTGCCCATCAGTTATCTGGTGGCTCGAATGACAGGCAGTCCCACGTGGATGCTCGTTTCAATTGTCGGGATGGAGATGTTCGCTTGTGCCTTGCGTGTCTGGTTGGGAGCACAGGTCTCTGCGCTTCGCGTCAGGGAGATTCTCTCGCGCATCGTCCTTCCTGCGGTGGTGGTCGCTCTTGTCGATGCCGTGTTGTGCTATTTCCTCTCGCGATTGCTTCCCGACGACCTGTGGGGCCTCATCCTCCTCGTATTGCTCAACAGTCTCCTCCTGCTCGGCATCATCTACGCCATCGGGTTGAGTGCAGAGGAACGTCGAAGCATCCTTTCTTTGCGCAAAAAAAGTGTTCGTGAGCAAACGTAAGTACCCTGTCGCTGGCAGAGTCCAATTCACTAACGTAAATTGGACCGCTCCAGTTGGAGCATACAGATTTGATACACCAAATATGTATGCCGCGATGTGCGGAGTCCAATTCACTAACGTAAATTGGACCGCTCCGGTTGGAGCATACAGATTTGATATGCCAAAACTGTATGCTGCGATGTGCGGAGTCCAATTCACAATCGTAAATTGGACGTCTCCGGTTGGAGCATACAGATTTGATACGCCAAATATGTATGCCGCGATGTGCGGAGTCCAATTCACTAACGTAAATTGGACCGCTCCGGTTGGAGCATACAGATTTGATACACCAAATATGTATGCCGCGATGTGCGGAGTCCAATTCACTAACGTAAATTGGACCGCACCGGTTGGAGCATACAGATTTGAAATGCCAAAACTGTATGCCGCGATGTGAAGGAGATATTTTAAAGTTATAGAGCTAAAAGACGAATACCGAGCTAAACTGTCGAAATAGTAGGGAATACGATATTAAAATGTGATTATTTGCTAAATATCTTAGCTTAATGTGCTTTGTTTGAACAATAATAAGTAACTATAAAGATTTTTTAACCCAACCTTCCTTATGGGGGATAGAATAAAATAACAGGAAATGAACAGAAATACAAAAAGTTTTCGTTTGCATATTAACTTGCTATCTATGTAAAAGATACAATAAAGAGCTAAATGGGAAATACGAAAAAGAATGAAGATTTTCTAAAAGAATTGTATTCTATTTTGGAAAAGAAAACAGATTTGGAAGAGCTGGATTATAAAGATATTCATAGTGCTACTCTTTCTGATCAAGAGAAGACCACCTTCCAGAAAGAATGGTGGATTCTTTCTGATTATGCTACAAGATGCGAAAATGTTAATGGTCAAGATGAGATAATACAATATGGAAAAAAACGTATAGCTTCTACATCAAATATCTTCTTGTTAGCTCGATATAATCATGTGTTATATAATCTTACAAAAGATGGAGACTATTGTAAAAGTGCAGTTGCGTTCTATGTTTTGATATTCAAAAAGTATGTTTCCAAAAATGACAAGAAAGTTAGTTGCGACATACATCTTGTTCTAAATGACATCATCCAACTGTCAAAACGAACAAAGATTTCCTTATCGCCTATTGAAAATTTGGTAATAGCCTTCTTGAAATCAACAGATATTATTGATGAAACAAAACGCTGGATATTGGTTTCAGTCAAAGAAAATTATAGTAAATGGAAGGTTAAAGGTATAGAATTTGTTCCAGAATTATGTTTAGAAATGTTTTCTCATGTATCAGAATATGGAGAATGTCTGACAATTTTGGAAATCGGAGAATACTTTGCAAGGAAATTCAAAAAAGCATTGCTTCCAGTATTCTATGAGAAGATGGGAGATAATGAGGAAAAGAATGTCTATAAGTATGACGGACAGATTGAAAACATGGTACTACCTCACTATAATCAAAATACATATCAAAAGATGATGCAATATTATCAAAAAGCGGGCAATGCAGAGAAATTAAGGTATGCCACTACTAAATACAATGAAAACAAGGTTGGAATGCGTTTTCTGAGGATTGAAGGCAAACGTGAACTGCCCAAAGAGTTTACAGAAACATTGAATACACTTTTTGAAACAGTAAAGAATAGTAAACCTGAGCAGATATTGTATTTCTTGTCAAACCATTGCCCCCTGTTTGCCCTACCTCATTCAGTATTGGAAGAAAAATGGAAAGAAGTGGAAAAGCATAAACCGTTTTATATGGAAAATATGGCTGCTATACGCTCTGACATTAACAACAATACAGTCCATGTGACTCATGAAGATAATTGGAAGTTCCAATATATGAATATCTGCTTCACAAACTCAATTAGATGGATAATACATATTATTTCTTCTACTATTGAAAGAAAACAATTATCATATTCTATAGTTCGAAGAATACTATTGCGATACACAAATTTTGGAGAAGAAATAAAAGTTTATAGGAATGGGACTCCGTTTCATTATCGTCTGTTTGATAAAGTAGATATTGCGTTTAAAGATTTCTTTAAGCAATATCTGAAAGAAATGAATAGTAAAGATGTAGACTGGAGGAACGTAATAAATTCATTGAGTATTCAGTTTGAAGGTATTTTAAGGGATACTATTCGAATGTATAATGGTGAAACTTCTAAAATAATAGGTAGCAACAAAGAAAATGTTGCAGAAATGCTATTAGACGATTTACTGAGAACGCAGGCGTGTAAAAGACTCTATTCTGATGAGGATAGGGATTTGTTCTATTATACATTTACGAGTAAAGGACTAAATATTAGAAACAATGTCGCCCATGGTTTTTATCTTCCACAGGACTATACATCTTATAAAGCTATTTTAGTTTTTTTATGTGTATTAAGACTGACAAGATATGAAAGCTCTAATTGATAATTTATTTACTTTATAAACGATGTAACAGAACAATAATTACAACAATATCTCATTAAGCAATACCCAAAAGAGAATGAGGGTTGCGAATGGATGGATTTCAAGGACATCATACTGAGGCTCCGCAGTGGGGAGGCCTTGAACTATCGCGATGGTTATCTGCTCAGCGTGCGAGGTGATAATGTCGCTCTGCTTTCGAATGCAGGTAAGGAAAAGCTGAAATATTGGGAGGATAAGGGATATGTGGTCACTGGTGCCAAGGTTAGTTATGTGTTGGCATGGCGTCCAAAGGATGCAGTAAATGACCTTGCTGTCTGCTTGGCAAATATTGTTCTGACAAAGAAGGAAGAATAGAATTAAACGTTACTTAAAAACGTCATCAAATAGAAGTATGAGTAAAGACAAAGAATACACAGCTTTACTGACAAAACAGATAGCAGTAATTGGCAAAGAGGTTAGGAGCCTTGAATTCAAAAGTAATTATCAAGATGCTGATAGGCTGGGAAAATATATTTCAGCCCTTTCGAATGGTGCTTGTCTTGATAATGAAGACTATGGTTATCTATACTTCGGTGTGGAAGACGAGACATTGAAGCTACTAGGCACTACTTTTGATGTATCTCGTATCAAAGCAAAAGGAAATCAAAATCTAGAAATATTTCTTCGTCAATATATTACACCTAAAATTGACTTCAAAATTGAGGAATTCCATGATGAAAGTGGAAAGCGGTATGTGGTATTTATTATTCCAGCTGCTAAAGGGGAACCTACTTGTTTTATGAATATACCTTATGTCAGAATTGATAGTTCTGTAAGCGATCTCCGTCCTTATACGGAATGGATGCGCTCCATTTACAATTCACAGAAAGACTGGACAGCTGAGGTCATAGAAGATGCCACTATGGATGACCTTGACAAAGATGCTATTGCTAAGGCTCGTGAAGGTTATAAGCAGCGTTTCCCTAACTTGGCAAAGGAATGTGATGGATGGGATGACAAAGTATTTATGGATAAAGCGTGTCTTACTATTGGAGGGAAGATAACCCGAGCGACACTGTTGTTGGTAGGAAAAGAGACATCGGCCTACAAACTGAACCATATAGCTCAGATTGTATGGAAGTGTTTCCAAGATGGTCAGGTGTTTGGAGATATCTACACTATTCCATTCATTCGCACCACAAGTGAGTTGCTTGGTAGGATTCGAAACTATCGGTTCAAGATATATCCGAAAACGTCGTTGATACCAGCTGAAGTATGGAAGTATGACACAGAGAGTATACTTGAAGGTATGCATAATTCGATAGCACATCAAAATTATGAGGTCGGAGCTAGAATTATTGTGACAGAAAGACAGGATTCGTTGATATTCCAAAATGATGGTAACTTTTATGATGGAGATTACAAGCAGTATATCACGGGAGAGAAGACGCCTAAGAGTTATCGTAATCCCGCTTTGGTTAAAGCGATGGTCAATATCAAGATGATAGATACTCAGGGCTATGGAATTCATAAGATGTTCCAAAGTCAGAAGAATCGCTATTTGCCTATGCCAGACTATGACTTGTCTACTTCAAACGTGGTTATCCTCAATCTGCCTGGAGCCATCATTGATGAGAACTACAGTTTAATGCTTCTGGCCAATCAGGACCTAACTCTTACTGATGCCGTCTTGTTGGACCAAGTGCAGAAAGGACACCCCATTGCTTCTGAGGCGATAGCTATGCTTCGCAAACGTAAACTCATTGAGGGTCGTATACCTCATATTTATGTTTCAAAAAACATTGCTCAGGCAACAGACCAAAAAGTGGAATACTCTAAACATAAGGGACTAGCTGACAAAAAATGTGAAGCTCTATTGTTAGATTCATTGAAAGACCACGGCAGTTTGTCCAAACAGGAAATAGAAAGGTTGCTATGGGATTTGCTGTCAGACCAACTTGATGAAAAGCAGAAGAAAACTAAGGTGTATAATATTCTTCGCAAGCTTAGAGAGTCTGGCCAAATTATTAATGAAACAAAAGGAAACAAATCGCTTTGGTTTCTTGTAAAATCTTAAGAATTGCGAGCGATTACGGGCGTTTTTGCGAGCGTTTTTTACTATATTACGCCGTAATAATTTGAAAATCAACTCAAAATCGCTCGCAAATAGGAATAAAAATAGATTTGTTGCGAGCGTATATTAGGATTAATATATGCGTAATAATGACAATATGAACGAGGAACAGCAATATATCAATTTTGACGAATATGTGAAAGCGAGCGAGCCGCACAAACGGGAACGTGCGGAGGCTTGGCGTGTAGCGATAGGTCTGCAGGCTGTTGATGGATTGCAGACTTCGGAATATTTGCAGGAGACGGCACGTCGGAACATTGAAGGCGAGATTTCCATCGATGAGGCACGCGAACTCGTCAATCAATATTACATCACCAAAACTGCTCGTGACGAAGATGATGACAATAAGGAGGAAGCCGACAAGGTATCGAGCAATATATCGAAAGTGCTCCAGACCGATGCTTTTTCTTTTAGAGTCGCAGGCCTAGCCTCAATACACAGATCCATCTTCCAAGGTGTATTTAAGCATGCAGGACGTTTCCGTGATTACGATATCTCGAAAAAGGAATGGGTATTGCGCGGCGAAAGTGTGATTTATGGTCGTTGGCAGGACTTGAGTGAAACCATAGCCTATGATATTGAACAAGAACAACTGTTCGATTATTCGCTCTTGAACAAGGAACAGATGGTAGAACATCTTGCAAAGTTCACTTCGGGACTGTGGCAGATACATCCCTTTTGCGAAGGCAATACACGTACTACTGCGATATTCATCATCAAATACCTTCGCTCTCTGGGATTCAGTGTCAACAATGAATTGTTCGAACGTCATTCGTGGTATTTCCGTAATGCTCTTGTCCGTGCCAACTATCGCAATCTAGTGAAGAACATCAATTATGAGCCAGTTTTCTTGGTGCGTTTCTTCCGCAACCTGCTGCTTGGCGAGAACAATTTGTTGAAGAATCGTTTTATGATGGTCGATCCTCCAGAGGAATGGAAGATGCCGGATGAAAAAATAATAAACGGCCAAGTACCCGAACAAGTACCCGAACAAGTACCCGAACAAGTCCATGACCTTTTTCAGACAAATAATCCGTTGATAACTCGACTTGTTGCATTAATTGGACAAGAAGAGAAATCAATTAGTGAACTGATGAAGATGTCGGGGCTTAAACACAGACCCAACTTCATTGAATATCATTTGACCCCTGCTATCTCAGAAGGCTATGTACGTATGCTATATCCCGATTCACCTCGTCATCCTCGCCAGAAATATCTTCTGACGGTAAAGGGATTGGCTTTGTATCAAGAGTTAAAGAAGAAATAAACAAACTTATGGAAACAATAATGCAATTTCTGAAAGAGAATTATGATCTGATAGGGCTGTTCGTCGGCGTGGTCGGCGTGGTGATTGCAGTCTTTTCGTTGATTGATGAGGTGAGGAAGAAAAGAGCAAAGGAGAAGTTAGAGCGGGAAAAGAAGGAGAAGAAGGAAATGGAACTGGAGGCCGCAAAGGCAAAAGCCAAGGAGAAGGAGCAGGAAGAAGCGCAGGCAAGGGCAAAAACTGAGGAAGCGAAGAAATCATGAGCCGATATCTGAGCGAAAAGCTGAGACTCATCTCCTTTATCTGCATCGTGCTGGTTCTGTATATCCATTCGAACTTTCACTATGAGGATGCTGGAGAGGTTGGCATGATGCTGAACTCCTATTTGCAGCAGGTCATCTCGGGCATGATAGGAGGATTGGCTGTGCCTATGTTTTTCGCAATATCCGGCTTCCTATTCTTCAGAGGAACGGAAGAATCCATCAAGACCGTTTATCAGAAACTACGCCGAAGGGTCAGGACTCTGGTCATCCCGTTTATCTTGGCTGCAATGTTCCTGCCGAGCGTCTTCCTGATTCTGAAACTTAGCGGGCTATTGGATTTCATGTTCAATAAGTCGTTTCAATATCTTTCCGACCCTTGGTGGATGCTGTTGTGCCGAGTTTTCGTTTTCAATTTACCCGACAATGTCCCATTTGCTGTCCAGTTGTGGTTTTTGCGCGATCTCATTGTCGTGATGTTCTTCACGCCATTGTTGTGGAGGCTGAAACGAATGAAGTTCGGATGGGAGATTCTGATGTTGTTGCTGTTCGTGGTTTCGCTGTTCGACTTCAAATATCTTCCAATCAAGGCATTCTTCTGGTTCTGTTTTGGCGCAAGGTTTTTGCCAAAGTTGCAATATGGTTCATGGGCAACGATAGGATTATTGCTTTATACGATTGTAAGTCTTCTCGAAATAGCTTTCCCCAATGACGTATGGAACTATTTTGAGATTCCAATGATAGCTTTGGGACTCTTGAGTATGTGGGCAATTTATGATAAATTGGTTCCCGAGACATTCTCTCTGGCATCACATAAGAAGCTTGACTGTATTTGCCAAGGCACCTTTTACATTTATCTGTATCAATTGCCCTTGCTCCTTATCGTGGGCAAATTGATAATGCTTGTTCATCCCTCATCATGGATTTGCGCACTCGCATATCTTTTTTCCCCATGGATCACGATTGCATGCCTGGTCGTGATTGCATTGCTGCTACAGAAGTTTTTCCCCCGATTCTATTCAGTGCTGGTGGGAGGAAGAGTTTTTAATAGGTCGTATATATCCCCAAATAACCCATAAATTGTAATACTATTATGAAAAAGTACACATTGGCGTGGTTGGCCTTTATGGCAATCAAGCGCCTGAGCAAGCCAGAGCTGTTTACAGGCAAAAAAGGCCCGGAACTAGCCAAGGAAGCTTAGAAGGAATTCCGTATCGTGAAAGGTGACCTCTGCGACCGTTGCGAGGCTATGGCTCATACCATCGTCGATAACTTCAAGATTCTGACACGCGAGGAAAAAGGCAACCCACTTTCTCCATCGGCCAATCATATGGCTATGCGTTTCTTCATCATGAGTCACTACATCGCCGACGCGCATATGCCGCTCCATTGTGATGCACGTTCGTTGGGTAAGATTCATGCCGATGTTGAAAAGCAGTGGGAGAATTATGTAGATGCCTCCTACGAGATTGACAAGCGAAACTCCCGTTTCTTCTACGATTCCGATGGTTATCCTCTTATGAAGGAGACGCTTTCACCGATGATTGAAGCCGTGGAGAAGAAGCTTCTGGAGCGTCCGTTTGACTATAGCTGGGGACAGGAAGGATCCAGCACCTGGACCTATATGAGCACCATCACCGAATATTCCTATCTGCTGGCATATCAGATGTTCCCCAAGGGTTTCAAGGATACGACATGGAAAAACTATTCAAAGACTGAAGAAGCCAAGCGTTTCCAGGAATATTGCACCCTGTTGATGTCTGATGCCATCGATTCCATAGCTCGTGTCTGGCTCCACGTTTGGATTCGCTATCGCAA